>OEIU01000081.1_pt1 | contig 92105 bp, 91 predicted proteins | sample 1539221 | NCBI WGS metagenome assembly OEIU01 (sample SAMN03792071, study PRJEB22550) | activated sludge metagenome | feature: wastewater treatment plant; material: activated sludge; isolation source: Wastewater treatment plant of a petroleum refinery complex | place: Argentina: Zarate | collected...
CGGTGTTCGAGCCCGGGGTCGCGGACGCGGTCGCCGAGGCGGTCCGCCGGCTCGCGCCCTCGGCGTCCGGCCGTCAGGACGGCGCGGCTCGGTCCGCGCGCTGAGCCAGCGCGGCGGCCCGCTCCCGGCAGGCCTCCCAGCTGGGCAGCCGGCCGGCGGCGAGGGCGTCCTCGAGACCCGGCGCGGCCGCGTCCTTGGGGGAGAGGAGCGGTGTCGGACCGAGCGGCCACTCGATGCCGAGCGCGGGGTCGAGCGGGTTGACCCCGTACTCGGTGGCGGGGTCGTAGACGGCGGTGCAGAGGTACATGGCGGTCGTGTCGTCCTCGAGCGCGCAGAAGCCGTGGCCGAGGCCCTCGGCGAGGTAGACCGCCCGGCGCTCGTCCGTGTCGAGGAGGACGGCCTCGTGCCGCCCGAAGGTCGGTGAGCCGGTCCGCAGGTCGACGACGACGTCGAGCAGCGACCCGGTGAGCGCGGTGACGTACTTGGCCTGCCCGGGCGGCACGTTCGAGACGTGGATGCCGCGGACCGTGCCGCGCGAGGAGACCGACACGTTGCTCTGCACGACGTCGGGGCGGTGGCCGAGGTGCTCGGCGAGGACGTCGCCTCGGAAGGACTCGAGGAAGACGCCCCGGTCGTCACGGTGCTGCCGCGGCGTGACGACGAAGGCACCCTCGATGGACAGCGGCTCGACCCGCATCAGCGACCCCCCTTCCCCCGGGACAGGCAGGCGTGGAGGTAGTCGCCGTACCCCGACTTGGCGAGCGCGTCGCCGAGCGCACTGAACTGGTCGTCGTCGACCCATCCCGCGCGCCAGGCGATCTCCTCGACGCACCCGATCTTGTGTCCCTGCCGGGCCTCGACGACGTGGACGTACTGGCTGGCGTCCATCAGGCCCTCGAAGGTGCCGGTGTCGAGCCAGGCCGTGCCGCGGGGGAGGACCGTGACCGTGAGGTCGCCGCGGCGCAGGTAGGCGTCGTTGACCGCGGTGATCTCGAGCTCGCCGCGCGGGCTGGGCGTCAGGCCGCGGGCGATGTCGATGACGTCGTTGTCGTAGAAGTAGAGCCCGGGGACGGCGAAGTCGCTGCGCGGCCGCTCCGGCTTCTCCTCGATCGAGAGGACCGTGCCGTCGTCGGCGAACTCGACGACGCCGTACGCGCTGGGGTTGCTCACGTGGTAGGCGAAGATGTGGCCGCCGCTGACGTCGGTGAGCGAGCGCAGCGCGGTGCCGAGGCCGGTGCCGTGGAAGATGTTGTCGCCGAGGACGAGCGCGACGGAGTCGTCGCCGATGAAGTCCGCGCCGATGACGAACGCCTGGGCCAGGCCCTCTGGCCGGGGCTGCACCGCGTAGGACAGCTCGATGCCCCACTGCGACCCGTCGCCGAGCAGCCGGTGGAACTGCCCGGCGTCCTCGGGGGTCGTGATGACGAGGACCTCGCGGATGCCCGCCATCATGAGCGTCGAGAGCGGGTAGTAGACCATCGGCTTGTCGTAGACCGGCATGAGCTGCTTGGAGACCCCGAGGGTGATGGGATGCAGCCGCGTGCCCGAGCCCCCGGCGAGGACGATGCCCTTCATGGCGGCGAGCCTATCCACCGACGCGCCCGCGCACCGGCAAGTAGCCTGAGCGCCATGAGGGTCCTCGTCACCGGAGGCGCCGGGTTCATCGGCAGCAACTTCGTCCACCGCACGCTCGCGACGCGCCCGGGGACCGAGGTGACGGTGCTCGACGCCCTGACCTACGCGGGGTCGCGCGACAACCTCGCCGGGGTCCTCGACCGGGTGCGCTTCGTCGAGGGCGACGTGGCCGACCCCGCGGCCGTCGAGCCGCTCGTCGCCGAGGCCGACGTCGTGGTGCACTTCGCCGCCGAGTCGCACAACGACAACTCGCTCGCCGACCCGGCCCCGTTCGTGCGCACCAACCTCGTCGGCACCTTCACCCTCCTCGAGGCGGCGCGCCGGCACGACGTGCGCTACCACCACGTCTCGACCGACGAGGTGTACGGCGACCTCGCGCTCGACGACCCGAAGAAGTTCACCGAGGACACCCCCTACACCCCGTCCTCGCCCTACTCGGCGAGCAAGGCCGGCTCGGACCACCTGGTGCGCGCGTGGGTCCGCTCGTTCGGGCTGCGCGCGACGATCTCCAACTGCTCGAACAACTACGGCCCGCGCCAGCACGTCGAGAAGTTCATCCCGCGCCAGATCACCAACGTCATCGACGGGGTGCGGCCCAAGCTCTACGGCGACGGCCTCAACGTGCGCGACTGGATCCACGTCGACGACCACAACGACGCCGTGTGGACCGTCGTCGACTCCGGGCGGGTCGGCGAGACCTACCTCATCGGGGCCGACGGCGAGGTGAACAACCGCGACGTCGTGCGGATGGTCCTCGAGCTGATGGGGCGCGACCCCGACGACTACGACCACGTCACCGACCGGGCCGGCCACGACCGCCGCTACGCCATCGAGGCCGGCAAGCTGCGCCAGGAGCTCGGCTGGCGCCCGCGCTACGAGGGCTTCCGCGACGGCCTCGCGGCGACCATCGAGTGGTACCGCGAGAACGAGGCGTGGTGGCGACCGGTCAAGGAGGCCACCGAGGCGAAGTACGCCGCGACCCAGCAGGTCCTGGCCCGCTGATGGCCCGCTGGCTCGTCGTCGGCGCCGCCGGCATGCTCGGGACCGACCTCGTCGAGGTGCTCGGGGCCCGGGGGCACGAGGTGAGCGGTGTCGACCTGCCCGCGGTCGACATCCTCGACCCGGTCTCGTGCGCCGCGGTCGTGGACGGGCACGAGGTGGTCGTCAACTGTGCGGCCTACACGGCGGTCGACGCGGCGGAGACCGACGAGGCCCGGGCCTTCGCGGTCAACGCCGTCGGGGCCGCCAACCTGGCCCGCGCGGTCGCGGCGTCCGGCGGCTCGCTCGTCCAGGTGTCCACCGACTACGTCGTCGCCGGCGACGGGACGGTGCCGTGGCCCGCCGACTCGCCGGTGGCCCCGGCCTCGGCCTACGGCCGCACCAAGGCGGCCGGGGAGTGGGCGGTGCGGGCCGAGTGCCCCCGCGCCTGGGTGGTCCGCACCGCGTGGCTCTACGGCGCGCACGGCAGGAACATCCCGACGACGGTCGCGCGGCTGGCCCGCGAGCGCGAGACCTTCGGCTTCGTCGCCGACCAGGTGGGGCAGCCGACGTGGACGGTCGACCTCGCCGACGGCATCGCACGCATCGTGGAGTCCGGCGCGCCGTACGGCATCTGGCACGGCACGAACGCCGGCGAGACGTCGTGGCACGGCCTGGCGCAGGCCGTCCTCGAGGAGCTCGGGCTCGACCCGGCCCGGGTGTCGCCCATCGGCACCGACGCCTACCCGCTGCCGGCGCCCCGGCCGTCCTACAGCGTCCTCGCCCACGACATGTGGGCGGCGCACGGCCTCGAGCCGCTGCCGCACTGGCGTGACGCACTCCACCGGGCCGCACCCGTCCTCTTCCCGGAGGGCGCTGGGTAGGGTCGAGGGCATGCTCGCCGCCTTCGCGAAGTCCCAGTCCGCCGACGACCCGCTGAGCGGTCTCGAGGTCGGTGAGCGCCCGGACCCGGAGGTCCCCGACGGCTGGACCACCGTCCGGCTGCGCACCGCAGCCCTCAACCACCACGACGTGTGGTCGCTGCGCGGTGTCGGCCTGCCCGCCGACCGGTTGCCGATGGTGCTCGGCTGCGACGGCGCCGGCGTCACCGAGGACGGCACCGAGGTCATCGTGCACGCCGTCGTGCCGTCGCCCGGATGGAGCGGCGACGAGACCCTCGACCCGCGGCGCTCGCTGCTGTCCGAGGTGCACGACGGCACCCTCGCCGAGCGGGTGGCCGTGCCGCGGCACAACGTCGTCCCCAAGCCGGCGGGGCTCTCGTGGGAGCACGCCGCCTGCCTCCCGACCGCGTGGCTCACCGCCTACCGGATGCTCTTCACGAACGCCGGCGTGCAGCCCGGCGCGACCGTGCTCGTCCAGGGCGCTGCCGGGGGAGTGGCCACCGCGCTCGTCCAGCTCGGCGCCGCCGCCGGGCTGCGGATGTGGGTGACCAGCCGCGACCCCGAGCGCGGCGAGGCCGCCGTGGCCCTCGGCGCCGACCGCGCCTTCGAGAGCGGCGCGCGGCTTCCCGAGCGCGTCGACGCCGTGATGGAGACCGTCGGCGCCGCGACGTGGTCGCACAGCATCAACAGCCTGCGCCCGGGCGGCACGGTCGTCATCTCCGGCGCCACCTCGGGCGACGCGCCGGCGAAGGCGGAGCTGACGAAGATCTTCTTCAAGCAGCTGCGCGTGGTGGGCTCGACGATGGGGACCCGCGACGAGCTCGAGCGGCTCGCGCAGTTCGTCGTCGGCGCCGGCATCGAGCCCCTCGTCGACTCGGTGACGCCGCTCGCCGAGGCCCGCGAGGGCTTCGTCCGGATGGTCGAGGGGCGGGTCACGGGCAAGGTCGTCTTCACCCTCTGACGCCACACCGGCTACCGGCGAGTAACATCGGGGGTGTCCCAGACACCCGAGGAGCTGCCATGGCCACGACGCCGGTCGAGCGGGTGGTGACCATCCACGGCCACGCGATGGCCTACACCGACACCGGTGAGGGCCCGACCCTGCTCTTCATCCACGGCCTGCTCGGTTCCCAGCGGCAGTGGGCCCACCTCGTGGACGTCCTCGGCGACGACCACCGCGTGGTGGTCCCCGACCTCTTCGGCCACGGCGAGTCCGCCCGGCCGGTCGGCGACTACTCGCTCGGGGCGCACGCGGCGACGCTGCGTGACCTGCTCGACCGCCTCGGCATCGAGCAGGTCACCCTCGTCGGGCACTCGCTGGGCGGCGGCATCGCGATGGTCTTCACCTACCTCTTCCCCGAACGGGTCGAGGGCCTGGTCCTCGTCGCGAGCGGGGGGCTGGGGCGCGAGGTCAGCCCGCTGCTGCGCTCGGCCACCCTGCCGGGGGCCGAGTGGGTGCTGCCGGTCATCGCCTCGGGGTGGGTGCGCGACCGGGTCGGAGCGGCGGCCCGGGCCCTGGGCGCGGTGGGGGTCCGGCCGGGCTCGGACGCCCGCGAGGTGTGGACCGGCTTCTCCTCGCTCGGCGACGCCGACACCCGCCGGGCCTTCCTCGCCACGACGCGCGCGGTCATCGACCCCGGTGGCCAGACCGTCGCGGCGGAGGACTACCTCGCGGAGGCCCCGACCGTGCCGACGCTCGTCGTCTGGGGCACCAAGGACCGGATGATCCCCGCCTGGCACGCCGGTGCCGCTGCCTCGCACATCGAGGGCTGCCGGGTCGAGCTGTTCCGCGGCGCGGGGCACTTCCCGCACCTCGACGACCCCGACCGCTTCGCTGCCCTGGTGCGTGAGTTCGTCGCCCGCTCACGCTGAGTGAGGTTGCGGCTCAGTCGATCTGGAGCCACTCGTTCCATCCGTTGTGGAGCACGAGCCACGCGATGAGCCCGTAGCCGGCCTGCCCCGGGTGGTGGTCGACGGACGAGGCCGCGAGGTCGGTGCGCCACTGGTTGTGTCCCAGCAGCGGCGCGTAGCAGTCGACGAAGGGCACCCCGCGCCGCGCGCAGACGTCGGCCTGCGCGTCGACGAGGACCTCGAGGCGCGCGTTGAGCTCGTCGTCGTCGGTCGGCGGCGGGGAGACGACGAACGTGCCGACACCCTGGGTCGCGGCGTCGTCGAGCAGGTTGGCCAGGTTGAGCCGGTGTCGGGCGAGGGAGATGCCCGAGGCGATGTCGTTGGTGCCGCACGAGAGGACGAGGCGGCGCTCGGTGCGCCCGCGCCACCGCCGAGGCACCTCGCCGGCCCACCGCTCGAGGAGGTCGCCGGAGGTGTCACCCCGCACCCCGAGGTTGTAGGCGGTGACCGTGAGGTCCGGGTGCTGGGTGCGCCCGACGACCCGGGTCACCCACCCCTGCCCCTTCGGGTCCCCGACCCCCGCGACGAGCGAGGCCCCGAGGAAGACGAGCGCGAGGTCGCGCGGGCCGTCGGGGACGACCGCCGCCTCCGCGCTCGGGCGGAACTCGATGGGGGCCGGCCCCTCGGCCGGGCCCTGCTCGTCGGCCATGTCCTCGCTCACTCGTCCTCGTCGTCCAGTCGGGCCAGCCAGGTGGCCAGCCGCTCCACGGGCACCTCGAACTCCGGGAAAAGGTCGACGAACGTCCTCAGCTGCTCGGCGAGCCAGTCGAGGGTGACCTCCTCGTCCCCCCGCCGCGCCTGGAGCTCCTCGATGCCGCGGTCGGTGAAGTACACGTCCGCGAGCCTACCGGCGGGTGAACCTCACCGGTCGAAGGCGCGGGCGACGAGGTCGGCCTGCTCCGCCTGGTGCTGCTTGGTCGACCCCGCGGCCGGGGACGCCGACTGCGGACGGGAGACGACCCGGATCGGTCGCTCCTCGCCGTGCTCGGCCAGCGCCTCGGGCAGGTTGAGGGCGAGGAACGGCCATGCGCCCATGTTGCGGGGCTCGTCCTGGACGACGACCACCTCGGCCTCCGGGTAGTCGGCCAGCGCCCTGGCCAGCTCCTGGCCGGGCACCGGGTAGTACTGCTCGAGCCGGAGGATGGCGGTGGCCGTGTCCCCGCGCTTCTCGCGCTCGGCCTCGAGGTCGTAGACGGCCTTGCCGGCGGCGAGCAGGACGCGGGTGACCTGCCCCTGCGTCGCGCCCGGGCGGTCGGGCAGGACCGGGCGGAAGGTGCCGGTCGTGAAGTCCTCCGGGGCGCTCGCGGCCGCCTTGAGCCGCAGCATCGACTTCGGGGTGAAGACGATGAGCGGCTTGCGCGGCCGCGCGTACGCCTGGCGGCGCAGCAGGTGGAAGTACGACGCGGGCGTGGACGGGTAGGCGACGGTCATGTTGCCCTCGGCGCACATCGTGAGGAAGCGCTCGATCCGGCCCGAGGAGTGGTCCGGGCCCTGGCCCTCGAAGCCGTGCGGCAGGAGGAGGACGACCGAGGAGCGCTGGCCCCACTTCTGCTCCGAGCTGCTGATGAACTCGTCGATGATGGTCTGCGCCCCGTTGAAGAAGTCGCCGAACTGCGCCTCCCAGAGGACGAGGGCGTCCGGGCGCTCGACGGAGTACCCGTACTCGAAGCCCATCGCGGCGAACTCCGAGAGCAGCGAGTCGTAGACCCAGAACTTCGCCTGGCCCTGCCCGAGGTAGAGCAGCGGGGTCCACTCGGAGGCGTTCTCCTTGTCGATGAGGACCGCGTGCCGCTGGACGAAGGTGCCGCGGCGGCTGTCCTGGCCGGCGAGCCGGACCGGCGTGCCCTCGATGAGCAGGGAGCCGAACGCCAGCAGCTCGGCGGTGCCCCAGTCGATGCCGCCCTCGCGGGTGCTCTGGGTGCGCTTCTCGAGCATCTGGCGCAGCTTCGGGTGGACGGTGAAGCCCTCCGGAGGGGTCGAGAACGAGTCGCCGATGTGGTGCAGCACGTCGGTGCTGATCGCGGTGTCGGTGGCCGAGTGCGTGGTGCGGTCGGCGAACGGGGCCTGCGCGGCCGGCGGCTCGAGCCCCGAGCCGGCGTCGGCGCGGCGCCCGGCCTGGGCGTCCTTCTCGGCCGAGCGCAGGGCCTCCTTGGTCTCGACGAAGACCCGCTCGAGCTGCTGCTGGTAGTCGCGCAGCGCGGCCTCGGCGTCCTCGACGGTGATGTCGCCGCGGCCGATGAGGGCCTCCGTGTAGAGCTTGCGCACGCTGCGCTTGGCCTCGATGAGGTTGTACATCAGCGGCTGCGTCATCGACGGGTCGTCGCCCTCGTTGTGCCCGCGCCGGCGGTAGCAGACCATGTCGACGACGACGTCCTTGTGGAACTCCTTGCGGAACTCGTAGGCGAGCTCGGCGACGCGCACGCACGCCTCCGGGTCGTCGCCGTTGACGTGGAAGATCGGCGCCTGGATCATCCGCGCGACGTCGGTCGAGTACGTCGAGGAGCGCGAGCTGCTCGGGGAGGTCGTGAAGCCGACCTGGTTGTTGATGACGACGTGCACGGTGCCGCCGGTGCGGTAGCCGCGCAGCTGCGAGAGGTTGAGCGTCTCGGCGACGACCCCCTGGCCGGCGAACGCGGCGTCGCCGTGGAGGAGGACGGGCAGGACGGTGAAGTCCTCGCCGGCGAGGTTGAGGCGGTCCTGCTTGGCCCGGACGATGCCCTCGAGGACGGGGTTGACCGCCTCGAGGTGGCTCGGGTTCGCGGCGAGGTAGACCTTGGTCTTCTCCCCGGACTCGGCGGTGAACTCGCCCTCGGTGCCGAGGTGGTACTTGACGTCGCCGGAGCCCTGGACCGACTTGGGGTCCTGCTTGCCCTCGAACTCGCGGAAGATCTGCCCGTAGGACTTGCCGGCGATGTTGGCGAGCACGTTGAGCCGGCCGCGGTGCGGCATCCCCACGCACACCTCGTCGAGGCCGTCCTGGGCGGCCCGGGAGAGCACGCGGTCGAGGAGCGCGATGACCGACTCACCGCCCTCGAGCGAGAACCGCTTCTGGCCGACGAACTTGGTCTGGAGGAAGGTCTCGAACGCCTCGGCCGCGTTGAGCCGCCGAAGGATGCGCAGCTGCTCCTCGCGGGTGGTCTTGGCGTAGCCGACCTCGACCTTGTCCTGGATCCACTGGCGCTGCTCGGGGTCCTGGATGTGCATGTACTCGACGCCGACGGTGCGGCAGTACGAGTCGCGCAGGATGCCGAGGATCTTGCGCAGCTTGAGGAACGGCTGGCCGCCGAAGCCGCCGGTCGCGAAGTCGCGCTCGAGGTCCCACAGGGTGAGGCCGTGGTTGGTGATGTCGAGGTCGGGGTGCCGGCGCTGCTTGTACTCGAGGGGGTCGGTGTCGGCCATGAGGTGACCGCGCACCCGGTAGGCGTGGATGAGCTCCTGGACGCGGGCGACCTTGTTGATGTCGTCGTCGTGCGCCGCGGAGACGTCACGGACCCAGCGGACCGGCTCGTAGGGGATGCGCAGGCTCTCGAAGATCTCGTCGTAGAACCCCTGCTCGCCGAGCAGCAGCGAGTGGACGATGCGCAGGAAGTCGCCGGACTGGGCGCCCTGGATGATCCGGTGGTCGTAGGTGCTGGTCAGGGTGAGGATCTTGCTCACCGCGTTGCGGTTGATCGTCTCGGCGCTCGCGCCCTGCCACTCCGCCGGGTAGTCCATGGCGCCGACGCCGATGATCGTGCCCTGGCCCTGCATGAGCCGCGGGACCGAGTGGACGGTGCCGATGGTGCCGGGGTTGGTCAGCGAGATCGTCGTGCCCTGGAAGTCCTCGACGGTCAGCTTGCCGCCGCGGGCCTTCTTGACGACGTCCTCGTAGGCGGTCCAGAAGTGCGCGAAGTCCATCGTCTCGGCCGCCTTGATCGACGGGACGACGAGCTGGCGGGTGCCGTCCGGGCGCGCGAGGTCGATGGCCAGGCCGAGGTTGACGTGGGACGGCGCGATGAGGACCGGCCTGCCCTTCTCGTCGTGCCCGAAGCCGTTGTTCATCTCGGGCATCACGCCGAGAGCCTTGACGAGGGCGTAGCCGATGAGGTGGGTGAAGCTCACCTTGCCGCCGCGGCTGCGGGCGAGGTGGTTGTTGATGACGATCCGGTTGTCGACGAGGAGCTTCGCCGGGACCGCGCGCACCGAGGTGGCGGTCGGGACCTCGAGCGAGGACTCCATGTTCGTCACCACCCGGGCGCTCGCGCCGCGGATCGGCTGCAGCTGCGCCTCGGCGAGCGGGCCGGTCTGCCGGGGGGCCTGGGCCTCGCGCGGCATCGGCGCGCTCTTGGCCTCGCCGGGCTTCGGCTCCGCGGGAGCCTGCTGCTCGGCAGGGACCGGCTCGGCCTGCTTCGCCTCGGCCTGCTTCGCCTCGGGCTGCTTCGCCTCGGCCTTCGCGGGCTGGCGGTCCTTGGGCTCGGCCTTCGGCTGCGCGGGCGGGGTGGAGGGCTGGGCCGCCTTCTCCTCGGTGCGCGGGGCGGCGCTCGTCCCGTTGGCGGACTTCGCCGCCGTGCCGTTCGGGCCGTCGCTCGGCTGGTAGTCGGCGAAGAAGCCCCACCACGCCTTGTCGACGCTGTTCTTGTCCCTCGTGTACTGCTCGTACAGCTCGTCGACCAGCCATTCGTTCGGTCCGAAGGTGGTCAGGGGGTCGCTGGACGGGGACTGCTCGGCCACGGGCTATGCGCCTCTTTCATCGGCTCGTCTCGGGGCGGTCGTGGGACTACCCACCAGCCTATTACGCACGTGTTGCGCCCGTGCCGCCGCACGCCGAGCGGTGCCGAACGGGCGGCGACCGGTGGGGTGCCCCCACCGGTCGCCGCCGCGTGCTGCCGTCCGCCGTCAGGAGATGTCGGCGCGGGTGGTCCGCCAGATCCCGATGCCGGCGAGGACCACGGCGTAGGCGGTGAGCGTCAACGCGCCACCCCACCACTCCAGGCGCACCTCGTTCGGGCCGCTGGTCACCGCGTCGACGATCGCGTTCGTCGCCCGGCTCGGGAGGAACTGGGCGATGTGCTCGCGCCCGAACTCCCAGAACGACATGGCGACGCCGATGAGCGGCTCGACGATCCAGGCGACCCCGACCCCGATGAGCAGGGCCGCGACCTGGTTCGGGATGAGGATCCCGATGCCGAGGCCGATGAGCGCCCACAGCCCGAGGACGAGGAGGCTCAGCGCGAGGGTCCGCACGATGGTCCCGGAGGGGAACGCGTCACGGTCGCGCAGGCCGAGGACGACGGCCCCGACGCTCACCGAGCCGACGAGGCTGATCAGGCCGTACACCGCGCCGATGCCGAGCAGCGCGACGACCTTCGCGAGCATCGCCCGCAGCCGCTTCGGAGTGGCGAGGAAGGTGCCGCTGATCGTCTTGTGGCGGTACTCGGAGCCGATCTGGAGGACGCCGATGGTCAGCAGGAGGAGGTAGCCGATCGAGAGCCCGCCGGTGTAGACGCTGCTGGCCACCTGCACCGGGCTGCCGGTCGGCGCCCCGTTCTGGGCGGCGCTCGCGGCGTCGCTCGTCAGGAGGAAGCCGAAGAGCGCGGCGAACGCGGCGCCCCCGACGAAGATGGCGATGGCCATTCCCCACCACAGGCGGGTGCTGAAGAACTTGCGGAGCTCGCTGCGGATCGCGGGGATCACTCGTTCGCCCCTTCCTCGCCGGTCACGGCGTCTCGTTCGGTCGGGGCGCCACCGCCCACGGCCAGCGCGCCGTCGCCGAGGTTGCGGTTCGTGCCCTCGGTCAGCTGGAAGTAGAGGGTCTCGAGGTCGGCGCGCTCCGGGCGCAGGCCGTAGATCGGCAGGCCGGCCCGCAGGGCGACGTCGCCGACGAGGCGCAGGTCGGTGGTGTCCGCGACGAGCGACCCGTCCTCGTGGACGGTGCTCGTCACGTCGGCGACGCGCAGGGCCCCGGCGAGCGCGGCCGGGTCGCTCGTCTCGACGGCCGCACCCGGGGTGCCCTCGAGGTCGGCCATCGCCCCGGCGCGGACGAGCCGGCCGTTGGCGATGATGACGACGTGGTCGACCGTCTGCGCCACCTCCTGGAGCAGGTGGCTGGAGACGAGGATCGTCTTGCCCTGGCTCGCGAGGTGCTTGAGGAACCCGCGCAGCCAGCGGATGCCCTCGGGGTCGAGGCCGTTGGCCGGCTCGTCGAGGACGAGGACCTGCGGGTCGCCGAGGAGCGCGGCGGCCAGGCCGAGGCGCTGGCGCATGCCCATGCTGTAGCCGCCGGCCCGCTTGCGGGCGGCGGCCGGGATGCCGGTCAGCTCGAGGAGCTCGTCGACCCGCGCGACCGGGATGCCGGCGGTGTCGGCGAGCACCCGCAGGTGGTCGCGGCCGCTGCGGCCGGGGTGGAAGTTCGTCGCCTCGAGGGCCGCCCCCACCGAGGTGAGGGGCCGGGGGAGCTCGGCGTAGCGGTGCCCGCCGATGGTCGCGGTGCCGCTCGTCGGTCGGATCAGCCCGAGGAGCATCCGCAGCGTCGTCGTCTTTCCCGCGCCGTTGGGCCCGAGGAAGCCGGTGATGCGTCCCGGCTCGACCGTGAAGGACAGGTCGTCGACCGCGGTGAACTGGCCGAACCGCTTGGTCAGGTGGTGGAACTCGATGCGCCCCTCGGGGGCGGCGGTGGTCGTGGTCATGATGTGGTGCCCGTGCTCATGGCACCGATCCTCGCAGTGTCGCGCGGCGTGGGGGTCAACCCCCCGGTGGACCCCCGGCTCCGTCCCGGGGCGGAGCACGGGAGCACCGCCCGGAACCGCGGGTCGGCCCCGTACGCTGTGGAGGCATGCACCCTCCCAGTCCTGAGCACCGATGACGCCCTGGCTCCTCCTGCTCCTCGGCGTCGTGCTCACGGTCGGTACCGCCCTGTTCGTCGCGGCCGAGTTCTCGCTCGTCGCCCTCGACCGGCCCGCGGTCCAGCGCGCGGTGGACGCCGGTGAACCGGGCGCCCGCTCGGTGCTCACCTCCCACCGCCGGCTCTCGACCCAGCTCTCCGCGTGCCAGGTCGGCATCACGCTGACCACGCTGGTCCTCGGCTACCTCGCCGGCCCCTCGGTCGGTGTCCTGCTCCAGGGCCCGCTCGAGGCGGTCGGCCTCCCCGTCGGCACCGCCACCTCGGTGGGTGCGGTGCTCGCGATGCTCCTCGCCACCGGCTTCTCGATGATCGTCGGCGAGATGGTGCCGAAGACGCTCGCCGTCTCGCTGCCGATGGCGACCGCCAAGGTCTCCGCCGGGCCGGTGCGCTGGTTCGGCGTGGCCGCGAAACCGCTCATCGCCCTGCTCAACGGGGTGGCCAACCGCACCCTGCGCGCGCTCGGCGTCGAGCCCCAGGAGGAGCTGTCCGCCGCGCGCAGCCCCGCCGAGCTCGCGTCGCTCGTGCGCACCTCGGCCGAGGCCGGCACACTCGACCTCGGCACTGCGCGGCTGGTCACCGCCTCGCTCGGGTTCGCCGACCAGACCGCGGCCGACGTCATGACGCCGCGCTCGCGCGCCACCTCGATCGAGCGCACCGCGTCCGCCGCCGAGCTCGTCGCCCTCGCCCGGCACACCGGGCACTCCCGCTTCCCGGTCGTCGGCGCCGACTGGGACGACGTCGACGGCATCGTGCACGTCAAGAAGGCCATCGCCGTGCCCTTCGAGCGCCGGGCGGACGTCCCCGTCTCGGCGCTGATGACCGACGCCGTGTTCGTCCCCGAGACCCTGCGCCTCGACCCGCTCCTCGTCCGGCTGCGCGGGGGTGGGATGCAGCTCGCGGTCGTCGTCGACGAGTACGGCGGCACCTCGGGGGTCGTCACCCTGGAGGACCTGGTCGAGGAGATCGTCGGCGAGGTCAACGACGAGCACGACCGCGGCCAGACCACGGGTCGCCGTCTGCCCGACGGCTCCTGGACGGTGCCCGGCCTCTGGCGGCCCGACGAGGTGCGCTCGCGGGTTGGCGTCGAGGTGCCCGAGGGCCCGGCCTACGAGACCGTCGGCGGGTTCGTCATGGCCGCCCTCGGCCGCGTCCCCGAGGTCGGCGACGAGGTCGTCGTCGACGGGTGGACGGCCCGGGTCGTCGACATGGACGGCCACCGGGTCGACCGGATCCGGCTGCTCCCGGTCCGCACGCTGCCGGCCCGGCCGGCCGAGGCGCGGGACGGTGACGCATGACCACCGTCGTCATCACCGTCGTCCTGCTGGCCGCCAACGCGTTCTTCGTCGGTGCCGAGTTCGCCGCGATGTCCGCTCGCCGCAGCCAGCTCGAGCCGCTCGCGGAGGCGGGCAGCAAGGGCGCCAGGGTCGCGATGGAGGCGCTGCAGCGGACCGGCATCCTGCTGGCCACCGCACAGCTCGGCATCACCGTCTGCTCGGTCCTCCTCGGTGCACTCTCCGAGGCAGCGCTCCACCACGCGCTCGTGCCGGTCGTCGTGGGTGCCGGGCTCTCCGAGGTGGTCGCGGAGGGCGTCGCCCTCGCGCTCGCGCTGGCGATCGTCGTCTTCCTCCACGTCGTCTACGGCGAGATGATCCCGAAGAACATCTCCATCGCGCGGCCCGAGCGGGCCGCCGTCGTCCTCGTCCCGCCGCTCGTGTGGGTCTCCCGCGTGGTCGCTCCCGTCATCCACGGCATGGACCGCCTCTCCAAGGCGGCCATCCGGCTGTTCGGCGTCGAGCCGAAGGACGAGGTGTCCTCCGCCTTCACCGCCGAGGAGGTGGCGCACATCCTCGACGAGTCGCGGGAGGAGGGACTCGTCGGCGCCGACGACTACGAACGGCTCGGTGCCGCACTCGAGTTCAGCGACAAGGACGCCGCCGACGTCGGGGTGCCGCTGGACGAGCTCGTCACGGTGACGGCCGGTGCGACGCCGGTCGACATCGAGCGGCTCGTCGCCAAGCACGGGTTCTCCCGCTACCCGGTCGTCGACCCCTCGGGCGACCTCGCGGGCTACCTCCACCTCAAGGACGTCCTCTACGCCGACGACGAGGAGCGGGTCGAGCCGGTGCCCGCCAAGCGGGTGCGGCGGCTGGCCACGGTGCGGCCCGAGGACGAGGTCGAGCTCGTCCTCCAGACGATGCAGGACAGCGGCTCGCACCTCGCGCGGGTCGTCGCGGGCGACGGCGAGGTCGTCGGCATCGTGTTCCTCGAGGACGTCATCGAGGAGCTCGTCGGCGAGGTCTCGGACGCGTCCCAGCGCTGACGCGGCGGCATGTCGGGTCGGCCACAGCGCCGGCCGCCCGTGCCGGCGGCCGCGCGAGGATGGTGGGGAGGCTGTCATGACCACACTGCCCACGTCCGGCCGCGCCGCCACCGGGACCTCCCGGGGCTGGGCCGGCACCTCACTGCTCGTCGTCCTCGCCGTCGTCGCCCTCAACGCCGTCTACGGCGGGGTCGGGCTGGTGGTGAACGGGCTGGGGATGCCGCCGGAGTGGCTCGAGAACCTGCCGGTCGACACCTGGGTGCTGCCCGGGGTGGCCCTGCTCGTCACGGTGGCCCTGCCGCAGGCCGGGGCGGCGGCGCTCGTGTGGCGCCGCGACCCGCGCGCCGCGGTCGTCGGTGGGGTCGTCGGGCTGGCGCTCGTGCTCTGGATCGTCGTCCAGCTGCTGCTGCTGCGCCGCTACTTCGTCCTGCAGCCGGTCATCGCCGGCCTGGGGCTGGTCGAGATGGCCCTCGCCCTCGTCTGGCACGACCGGCGGACCCCGGCCCGCTGAGGCGCGTCCGCGTCAGAGTCGCTCGATCGCGAACGCCACGACGAAGCCGAGGGTCGTCACGAGGCCGGTGGCCAGGTGGGTGCGCTCGAAGGCCTCGGGGATCATCGTGTCGGCGATCATCGCGAGGATGGCCCCGGCCGCCACGGCGGTGATCGAGGCGACCACCTCGGGCGAGGCGCCCTGGAGGAGCAGGACGCCGAGCAGCCCCGCGAGGCCGCTGGCCACGGCGATGCCCATCCACACGCCGAAGACGTAGCGGGCGCTCCGGCCGGCCTGCTTCATCCCCGCGGCGCTCGAGAGCCCCTCGGGCAGGTTCGAGATGAAGATGGCGACGAGTACCGGCACCCCGACGCCCTGGCCGCCGAGCAGGCTGAGCCCGAGGACGACCGACTCCGGCACGCCGTCGAGGAGGGCACCGACGGCGATCGCCGCCCCGCTGCCGGCCTGCTCGTCCTCCGAGGGCTGCTGCCCCTGCGAGCGCTTGCGGTGGCGAGCACCCCGGCGGGCGAGGGCGAGGTTGGCGAGGAAGTAGACGAGAGCGCCGCCGAGGAAGCCGAGCACCGTCGGCAGCAGCCCGCCGGTCCGCTCGGCCTCGTCGACGAGGTCGAACGCTAGCGCCGAGATGAGCACGCCGGCCCCGAAGGCCATGACCGAGGCGACGACCGCACGGGGTACCCGGACCGACCAGGCGACGAGCGCGCCGACCACGAGCGCGCCGCCGGCCAGCAGTCCCCACAGGCCGGCCTCGAGCCAGGTCGTCACGCTCGCGCACCTCCTCGTCCTCGGGCCACCGGCCCATCCTCGCGCGCCACCCCGGGCCGCGGTGGCCCGGGTCCCCACCCGTGGGTGTCCACCTCGCCATCCCGGGTATGTCGCAGGGGACGCCGACGACAGGAGACTCCGTGACCGAGCACACCACCACCACCCTCGAGCTGGCCGAGCGCCCGAGCGGGCCGGACGAGCGCGACTCGCTCACGGTCGTCGGGAACGCGACGACCGTGCTGCACTCTGGCGGGCTGACCGGCCTCACCGCCCCTGAGTTACTGCACCGCCACGAGGAGGTCGACATCGGCTACGGCATGCACGCCCGGCGCCTGCTCGACCCGGCCCTGGAGTTCGACGACCTGCCTCCGGTCGACCTCGTGGTCCTCTCGCACCTGCACGGCGACCACTTCGACCAGGTGGCCCGCGACCGCCTGTCCCGCGACCTGCCGATCCTCACGACGGCGGAGGCGGCGGAGACGTTGCGGGAGTGGGGCTTCCGAGCCGTGCACGGCATGGAGACCTGGGACGTCGTTCGCGTGGTCCGGGGGGAGGAGCAGCTGGAGGTCACGGCGGTGCCGGCGCGGCACGGCCCGCCGGGAGCCAACCTCGTCCTGCCGGACGTCATGGGCAGCGTGCTCGAGTGGTCGTCCGCCGGGCGGCGGCACGGGCTGTACGTCACCGGGGACACGCTCGTCATCGACGAGCTCGCCGAGGTGCAGGAGCGCTGGCCCGAGCTCGACGTCGGCCTCTGGCACCTCGGCGGGACGCGTGTCCTCGGCGTCCTCGTGACCATGGACGCCGACCAGGGCGTCGAGCTGATGCGTCGCGTCCGCCCGCGGCGGGTCGTCCCGGTCCACCACGCGGACTTCGACGTCTTCACCTCCTCCCTCGAGGACTTCCTCGAGGCGGCGGAGGAGGCCGGGGTGCGCGACCGGGTCGCGGTGGTGCCCCGCGGCGGCCGCTCCCGGGTCGCGCCGGAGACCCCCGGTGCAGGCGAGGACACGGTCGAGGCGGGGGCGGCGACGATGCCCTCGGACGACCTGCCCGGCGGTGGCCACGAGCAGACCCAGCCGCTCGCGCCGGACGGCACGCCGACGCCGATCGACGACGAGGGGGCACTGCTGCCCCCGACGGAGGAGCAGCTGCCGCCCGGGGGTCCGCTCCGGTGAGCGCCGAGGTCACCTCGTCGCCCGCCGGAGCCGACGCCTGGCCCCCGGACTCGGGGGTCGCACGGATGCTCGCCGACGCCCGGCGCGGCCTCGACCGCGTCGAGCCCGAGGAGCTGGCCACCGAGCAGGCGGCCGGCGCCCTCGTCGTCGACCTGCGTCCTGCCGAGCAGCGGGCCCGCGACGGTGACCTGCCCGGCGCCGTCGTCGTCGAGCGCAACACCCTCGAGTGGCGCCTCGACCCGACGAGTGCCCACCGGATCGAGGAGATGGACGACCCGCAGCGCCGCGTCGTCCTCGTCTGCAGCGAGGGCTGCGGGTCGAGCCTCGCGGCCGCCTCGCTGCGGGCCCTCGGCGTCCACCGGGCCACCGACCTCGCGGGCGGCTACCTCGCCTGGCGGACCGTCACCGAGGAGTCACCGGCGGCGCCACAGGACGAGGGCGGCGACCCCGAGGACGGCGGCCGCGCCGGCGTAGAGCAGCGGACCGGGAGCCCCGCCGTTGCGTACCCGTCGCCACTCCGCGGCCGCGCGTGACCTGACGTCGAGCCGGGCCGCGAGCGCGTCGACCGTGGTCGCGAGGTCCTCCCGCGTCCGCTCGATGTGGGCCTCGATCTCGGCGGGGTCGCGCTGACCGGTGGTCTGGCTCATCACTGCTCCTCGGAGGTGGTGGACGCGGCCGCGCCCGGGTGGGAACGGCGGTCGCGGAGGGTCTCGACGTCGGTCCGGACGCTGGCGACGCTGCGCCGCACCGGCGGTGGCGCCTGCGCCACCTGGCGGCGGCCGACGAGGGCGACCGCCCCGGCGACGAGGAAGAGGACGACGGCCACGAGGAGCGCGGCGAGCCAGGCGTCGACCACGAGGGCCAGCGCCAGGACGGCCGCCGCGACGAGGACGCCGAGGCCGTAGAGCGCGACGACCCCGGCGCCGCCGAACAGGCCGGCGCCGAGACCGGCGTGCCGGACGGACTCGGTGAGGTCGGCCCGGGCCAGCTCCGTCTCGGAGCGGACGAGGTCGGAGACCTGCTCGCCGAGGCGGGCCACCAGCTGACCGGTCGTCGCGGGGTCGGGGGAGGCCTCGCCTCCGTGGTGCTCCGTCATGGGGACTCCTCTCGTGACCCGCAGGTCGCGGTGCCGTGGTCGCCGAGCCCCTACCCGTTCGGACCGCCGGCTACGCGGCGAGATCGGTGCCCCGCCGTCAGCGCACCGCGATCGTCGCCTCGCTCCCGCGCACGAGCTCGCCGACCACCGGGTGGCCCGGCACCTCACCCGCCACGAGCAGTCCGCCGCTGGTCTGCGCGTCGGCGAGGAGCACCAGCTCGTCCTCGGCCACCTCGCTCGCGAGGTGCGGCCGCACCCAGTCGAGGTTGCGCCGGCTGCCGCCCGGGACGAAGCCCTCGGCCAGCGCCTCGCGGGCGCCGTCGAGGTACGGCACGGCCGCGGCGTCGACGACCGCCGACACCCCGCTCGCGCGGCACAGCTTGTAGAGGTGGCCGAGCAGGCCGAAGCCGGTGACGTCGGTGGCGCACGTGAGCCCGGCCGCCAGCGCCGCCCGGGACGCGTCGGCGTTGAGCGTCGTCATCGTGGCGACCGCCTCCGGGAAGACCTCACCGGTCGCCTTGTGGCGGTTGTTGAGCACCCCGAGGCCCAGCGGCTTGGTGAGGGTCAACGGGAGGCCGGCCTGGCCGGAGTCGTTGCGCAGCAGCCGGTCCGGGTCGGCGATACCGGTGACGGCGAGTCCGTACTTGGGTTCGGGGTCGTCGATGCTGTGCCCTCCGGCGAGGTGGCAGCCGGCCACGCGGGCGACGTCGGCGCCACCGCGCAGCACCTCCGCGGCCAGCTCGAAGGGGACTCGCTCCCGCGGCCACGCGAGGAGGTTGACCGCGACGAGGGGCTCGCCGCCCATCGCGTAGACGTCGGAGAGGGCGTTGGTCGCCGCGATCCGGCCCCAGTCGTACGGGTCGTCGACGACGGGGGTGAAGAAGTCGGTCGTCAGCACCACGGCGCGTCCGGAGTCGAGCCGCACCACGGCGGCGTCGTCGCCGGTCTCGACGCCGACGAGCAGGTCCGGACCGGCCGCCGGAGTGAGCCCGGCGAGCACCCGCTCGAGCTCGCCGGGCGGTACCTTGCACGCGCACCCGCCTCCGGAGGCGTACTGGGTGAGTCGGTACGTCGCGGCGGCGGAGGTCATCCCGCCATTGTGCTGGCGGCCTGCGCCGCCCGGGCCCGCAGGCGCTCGCGCTGTGGCTCGACCGTGTACTTCGGGTCGCGGGCCGAGGCCACCCCCGCCTCGAAGATGCCGAACCGGGTGAGGACCGAGGCCGCGACGCAGGCGGCCCCGGCCACGGTCGAGACGGTGCGGGAGCGGCCGCCGGCGAGCAGTGCCGCGGTGCCGCCGACCGCGGTCAGCACGCGGGCGGCCTTCATGAGGCGCCCCGGCCGACCCTCCCGGTAGGGCTCGCCGACCATCCCGAGCCGGCTCGTGAGGCGCTCGGACGCGGCGAGCTCGACGAGGGCGCCCGCGGCGAGCATCCTCCGGGCCGGTCCGGCCTGGTCGGTGGGGGTGAACATGCAGGCGAGGCCGCCGGCGGCCGTGGCGCCCGACCCGGCGAACACGAAGGGCAGCTCGCGGTGGGCGTCGTGCCAGGCGGGGACGGCCGTGTTGGCGAGCAGGGCCGCGGTGTAGGTGGCGAGGGCCGGGCCGAGCGCGGTCGCTCCCATCCCGGCCGCGCGGCCGAGGCGCGGCAGCCGTCCGGTGAGGTCGGACGCGGCTGCGGCGGCGGACAGCCCGCTGAACGGGGCGAGAATCCACGAGCCGACCGACAGCGGGGAGGTCGGCTTGAGGACGCGCAGCATGTTGAGGAACCGCTCGGGGCGGTGCAGGTCGTGGATGAGCGCGACGGTGCCGAGCCCGGCGCCGGCGCTCGCCGCCACCCGGGCCACCCGCTCGAGGTCGGGGCGACCGGTGACCGCCGCTCCCTCCGCGAGCACGGCCGAGGCGCCGGCCAGCCCGCCGAGGAAGAGGTAGAGGGGGACGTCCGGGGTCTTCCAGGTCGGCGGCTTGATGATCGGCCGGCCGTAGTAGGAGTCCGGGCTCGCCTCCGGGACCATCCGCTGCTCCCTCACCGGCGCCTCCCGAGGAACGAGGCGACGCCGACGCCGACGAGCGCGGCGGCCGCGGCGCCGACGTGGCGCCACATCGAGCCGAGGTCGCGGGTCGTGACGACAGGGTCCGGCGGCAGGCCGTAGACCTCCGGCTCGTCGAGGAGGAGGAAGAACGCGCCGTCGCCGCCGACGCCGTCGTCCGGGTCGGCGCCGTAGAGCCGGGCGCCGTCGACCCCCTGCTCCTGCAGCTCGCCGAGCCGGCGGCCGGCCCGCTCGCGCAGCTCGTCGAGCTCGCCGTACTGGATGGACTCGGTCGGGCAGGCCTGCGCGCAGGCGGGGGTCATCCCCTCGCCGATCCGGTCGTAGCAGAGCGTGCACTTGAAGGCCCGGCCGTCGCCGGGACGGATGTCGATGACCCCGTACGGGCAGGCGGGCACGCAGTAGCCGCACCCGTTGCAGATGTCCTCCTGGACGACGACGGTGCCGAACTCGGTGCGGAACAACGACCCCGTGGGGCAGACGTCGAGGCAGGCCGCGTGCGTGCAGTGCTTGCAGACGTCCGAGGACATCAGCCACCGCACGCCGCCCTCACCGGAGTCGGTCTCCTGGCCCGGCCCGACGGGCGGCTCGGTGCCTCCGGGCGGACCCATGCCCGGCATGCCGAGGTCGGTCCGCGAGGCCCGGCCGGTCGGCTGCTCGACGAAGGCGACGTGCCGCCAGGTGCTGGCGCCGAGGGCCTCGGTGTTGTCGTAGGACATCCCGCTGAGCGAGAGGCCGTCCTCCGGCACGAGGTTCCACTCCTTGCAGGCCACCTCGCAGGCCTTGCAGCCGATGCACACCGAGGTGTCGGTGAAGAAGCCCATCCGCGGTGGATGGTCCTCGTGGCCGGCGTCGCCCGCCACGTCGTGGAGCGGTCCGGACAGCGAGCTGCTCATGCGTCGTCCTCCTCGGCCGGGTGGGCGCCCGAGCGGCGCCGGTAGTCCTCGACGAGGTCGAGCAGCGCCGGGCCGCGGGGGCGGCGCCCGGGCCGGATGTCGCAGGTGCCGACCTTGTCCTGGATGTGCACGTTGGGGTCGAGCGCGATGCCGACGAGGTCGTTGACCGAGTCGCCGGTGACCAGGCCGTTGGCGCCCCAGTGGTAGGGCAGCCCCACGTGCTCGACCCACTGCTCGCCGAGGCGGAGCGAGCGCATCCGTGCCGTGACCATGACCCGCGCCTCGATGGCCGAGCGGGAGGTGACGATGGTCGCCCACCCGCCGTGCTCGAGCCCGCGCTCCTCCGCCAGCCGCGGCGAGACCTCCACGAACATCTCGGGCTGGAGCTCGCTGAGGTAGGGCAGCGTGCGGGACATCCCGCCGGCGGTGTGGTGCTCGGTGAGCCGGTAGCTCGTGAACACGTAGGGGAAGACGCGGCTCTCGGTGGGGTTGATGGGGTTGGCCGGCTCCGCGACGTCCTCGAGCGCAGGGTTGCGCTGCGGCCGGTGGGCGGCGTTGCGCACGGGGGACTCGACCGGCTCGTAGAAGGTCGGCAGCGGGCCGTCGGCCAGGCCGGTCGGCACGTACAGCCACGCCTTGCCGTCGGTCTGCATGATGAACGGGTCGCGGCCGCCGAGGGCGTCGGGCCCGGTGGCACCCTCCTCGGGGACGTGGTCCGGGGCGCGGTCGGCGACGAAGTCGGGTACGTCCTCGCCGACCCACTTCTCCTGCTCGGCGTCCCACCAGACGTACTTCTTGCGCTCGCTCCACGGCTTGCCGTCGGGGTCGGCCGAGGCGCGGTTGTAGAGGATGCGCCGGTTGGCCGGCCAGACCCAGCCCCACTCGGGGGCGACGAGCGACTGCTCCCAGTGGGGCTTGCGGCGGGCGGCCTGGTTGGTCTCGTCCGCGTACACGCCGCAGTAGATCCAGCAGCCGCACGCCGTCGAGCCGTCCGTGGCCAGCTGGGTGTAGGACGAGAGGGCGTCGCCGGAGTCGTCCCAGCCGTTGATCTCGCGCAGCACCGCCTCGGCGTCCGGCTCGTCGAGCGGACCCTCGGTCGGGTAGTCCCAGGTGAGGTCGAGCAGCGGCCGGTCCATCTCGTCGCTCGACCCGGCGAGCTTCGCTCGGATGCGCCGCCCGAGCTCGAAGTAGAACTGGAGGTCGCTGCGGGCGTCGCCGGGGGGCTGGACCGCCTGGTGGCGCCACTGGAGCATCCGCTGGGTGTTGGTGAAGCTGCCCTTCTTCTCGACGTGCGAGGCCGCGGGGAGGAAGAACACCTCGGTCCCGATGTCCTCGGTGCGCAGCTCGCCGGACTCGATCTCCGGGCCGTCCTTCCAGAAGGTCGCGGTCTCGATCATCGTCAGGTCGCGGACGACGAGCCACTCGAGGTTGGCCAGGCCGAGCCGCTGCATCTTGCCGTTGGCCGAGCCGACCGCCGGGTTCTCGCCGACGACGAAGTACCCCGGACTACGTCCCTCGATCTGGTTGACCACCGTGTCGTAGGTGCCGTGGTGCCCGGTGAGGCGCGGCAGGTAGTCGAACCGGAACTCGTTGTCCGCGGTGGCGGAGTCACCCCACCAGGCCTTGAGCAGGCTCACCGTGTAGGCGTCCATGTTGCCCCAGAACCCGGTCGAGCCGGCGTCCTCGGCGACGAACTCCTCCAGCGAGCGGTGCTGCGCCGCGTGCGGCATCGGGATGTACCCCGGGAGGATGTTGAACAGGGTCGGGATGTCGGTGGACCCCTGGATGCTCGCGTGCCCGCGCAGCGCGAGGATGCCGCCCCCCGGGCGTCCGATGTTGCCGAGCAGCGTCTGCAGGATCGAGGCCGTCCGGATGATCTGCACCCCGGTCGAGTGGTGGGTCCAGCCGACGGCGTAGCAGAACGCGCTCGTGCGCTCGCGCCCCGAGTTCTCGGTGAGGGCCTTCGCCACGCGCAGGAAGTCCTCCTCCGGCACACCGCACACCTCGGCGACGAGCTGCGGTGTGTAGCGGGCGAAGTGGCGCTTGAGGATCTGGAACACGCACCGTGGATGCTGGAGGGTCTCGTCGCGCTCCGGCTTCGCCTGGACGGTCGGACCGCCGGAGCCGGTCTCCTCCGACCGGGCCGACTCGTGCTCCTCCGGCTCCTGCGAGGCGGCCGGCCCGGCCGCCTGTCCGGGGTCGCGCTCCCCGGCGGCCGGGGACTGCGGCGCGTTCTCGTACTGCCAGCTGGTGGGGTCGTACTGCTGCTTCTCGGGGTCGTAGCCGGAGAACAGGCCGTCGAGGTCCTCGGTGTCGCGGAAGTCCTCGCCGACGATGGCCGCGGCGTTCGTGTAGTGCACGACGTACTCGCGGAAGTCGAGGTCGTTCTCGAGGACGTGGTGCACGAGGCCGCCGAGGAAGGCGATGTCGGTGCCGGCTCGCAGCGGCACGTGGAGGTCGGCGACCGCCGAGGTGCGCGTGAACCGGGGGTCGACGTGGATGATCGTCGCGCCCTTGCGCTTGGCCTCCATCACCCACTGGAACCCGACGGGGTGGCACTCGGCCATGTTCGAGCCCTGGATGACGATGCAGTCACTGTTGGACAGGTCCTGCTGGAAGGTGGTGGCCCCTCCCCGGCCGAAGCTCGTCCCCAGACCGGGGACGGTGGAGGAGTGTCAAATACGCGCCTGGTTCTCGATCTGCACCGCGCCCATCGCGGTGTAGAGCTTCTTCATGAGGTAGTTCTCCTCGTTGTCGAGGGTCGCTCCTCCGAGGCTCGCGATGCCGAGGGTGCGCCGGGTGCGCCGGCCCTGCTCGTCCTCCCACTCCCAGTACTCCCGGCGGGTGGCCACGACGCGGTCGGCGATCATGTCCATCGCGGTGTCGAGGTCGAGGTCCTCCCACTCGGTGCCGTACGGGCGGCGGTAGCGGACCTTCGTGACGCGGTGGTCTGACGTGACGAGCTGCGTGCTGGCACTTCCCTTGGGGCACAGCCGGCCCCGCGAGATCGGGCTCGCCGGGTCACCCTCGATCTGGGTGACCCTGCCGTCCTCGACGAACACCTTCTGCCCGCAGCCGACGGCACAGAACGGGCAGACCGAGTCGACGACGGAGTCGGCGCGTGACGTGCGCGGGGTGAGCCCCTTCGTGGTGCCGGACTCGACGGCGGCGCCTCGACCGAGCCGGTCGCGGCCACGCAGCTGACGGAGCAACGGCCACTCGAGCGGTGTGGGCACGGGCTCGTCCTCTCGACGTCGCGGTGGGGGTCCTCCAGCACCGTACCGGTACCCCCTGCGCCGATGGGGAAACCGGTGCGACCCTCTCGTGACCGGTGGCGACGGCGCGGGCTAGGGTCGGTCGCGGAGGCGTTCCTCGTCTGGTGACGGGCGCGGTCTTCAACACCGACGTGACCGGGTCACCCGGTCAGGCGGGTTCGATTCCCGTCCGCCTCCGCCAGCTTCGAGCCGCGAAGGAGCCCCGTGGACGACCGCCGCCGCGCCGTGCCGCGGACCGACACCGTGCTCGCCGAACCCGTCGTCGCCGAGGCGGTGGACCGTCTCGGACGGCCGGCCGTCAAGGCCGTGGTCGCGGGTGTCCTGGAGTCCTGCCGCGCGGGCGAGGTCGCCCCCGACGGCGTCGTCGCCGAGGTCGTCGACCGGCTGCCGCCCTCGAGCACCTCGCTGCGCGCCGTGGTCAACGCCACCGGCGTCGTCGTCCACACCAACCTCGGGCGGGCTCCCCTGTCGAGGGCGGCGGTCGACGCGCTGGTGCTCGCGGCCGGCGCCACCGACGTCGAGCTCGACCTCGCCACCGGCCGCCGCGGGGCGCGCGGGCGCGGGGCCCTCGCCGCCCTGCGCGCTGCGGTCCCCGACGCCGAGGACGCGCACGTGGTCAACAACGGGGCGGCGGCGGTGGCCCTCGCCGCGCGGGCGCTCGCCGCCGACCGTGAGGTCGTCGTCGCGCGGGGCGAGCTGGTCGAGATCGGTGACGGCTTCCGCATCCCCGAGCTCGTCGAGTCGGTGGGCGTGCGGCTGCGGGAGGTCGGGACGACCAACCGGGTGCGGCTGGAGGACTACGCGGCCGCGGTGGGGGAGCGCACGGCCTTCGTCCTCAAGGTGCACCCGAGCAACTTCCGGGTCGAGGGGTTCACCTCCTCGGTCGGCGTCGCCGAGCTCGCGACGCTCGGGCTGCCTGTGGTGGCCGACCTGGGCTCCGGGCTGCTGCGGCCGCACCCGCGGCTGCCGCAGGAGCCGGACGCCACGAGTGCCCTGCGCGCCGGTGCCTCGCTCGTCACCGCGTCCGGGGACAAGCTCCTCGGTGGCCCCCAGTGCGGGCTGCTGCTCGGGCGCGCCGACGTCGTCCACGCCCTGCGACGCCACCCCATGGCGCGGGCGGTGCGGGTCGACAAGCTGACCCTCGCGGCACTCGAGGCGACCCTGACCGGCCCGATCCCACCTGTGGCAGAGGCTCTCTCGCGTTCGACGGCCGACCTCGAGGCGCGTGCCCGCCGGCTGGCCGCGGCGATCGGCGGTGACGCCACGGTCGAGTCGACGGAGGGTCGGGTCGGCGGGGGAGGCGCGCCCGGCGTCCCGCTGCCGAGTGCGGCCGTGTCCCTGCCGGCCGACCTCGCCGCCCCCCTGCGGCTCGGCGAGCCCCCGGTGGTCGGACGGGTCCGGGGCGGCCGGCTCCTGCTCGACCTGCTCACCCTGCCCGAGGGTGCGGACGACGTCCTCCTCGAGGCGGTGCGCCGGGTCCGCTCGGGCGGGGTGGGCTGAGTGCACGTCGTCGCGACCGCCGGGCACGTCGACCACGGCAAGTCCACGCTGGTGCGCGCCCTGACCGGGCAGGAGCCGGACCGGCTCGCGGAGGAGGCGCGGCGCGGCCTGTCCATCGAGCTCGGGTACTGCTGGACCGACCTGCCGGGGGCCGGGGAGGTCGCCTTCGTCGACGTGCCCGGACACGAGCGGTTCCTCGGGACCACGCTCACCGGCCTCGGGCCGCTGCGCGTGGCGATGCTCGTCGTCGCGGCCGACGACCCGTGGATGCCGCAGGCCGCCGAGCACCTCGCGGCCCTCGACGCGCTCGGTGTGCGCCACGGGCTGCTCGTGGTGACCAGGGCCGACCTCGCGGACCCGGGGCCCGCGCTCGAGCGGGCCCGGGGCGAACTGGCCGGGACCTCACTGGGGGACGCCCCGTCCGTGTGCGTCAGCGGACGCACCGGTGCCGGCCTGGACGGGCTGCGGCGCGCGCTCGTCGAGGTGCTGCGGTCGGTGCCCGCCCCGGACCCCGACGCGGACGTCCGGTTCTGGGTCGACCGACGGTTCCGGGTGCGGGGCACCGGGCTCGTCGTCACCGGCACCCTCGTCGCGGGCACGGTGCGCCCCGGCACGGTCCTCGAGGTCGACGGGGAGGCGGTGCGCGTGCGGGGGGTCGAGGCACTCGGCCGGGCCCGCGGGGCGGTCGCGGCGCCCGCGCGCGTCGCGCTCGACCTGGGCGGCCGCGCCCCGGAAGCCCTCCGGCGCGGCGCCCAGCTGGTCACGCCCGGGTCGGTCCTCCACGCGGCGGAGGTCGACGTGCGGGTGCGGCCCGAGGAGGTCCCGACCCGGCGGCCCGTCCTCCACGTCGGCACCGACCACGTCGAGGTGCGCGCCCGTCCGCTCGGGCCGGGCCTCGTGCGGCTGCGACCGTCCCGGCCGGTCCCGCTGCGGGTCGGCGACCGTGCGGTGCTGCGCGACCCCGGGAGCCGTCGGGTCTGGGGCGTGGAGGTGCTCGACCCGCTCCCACCGCCGTTGGACCGGCGGGGGGCGGCCACCGTCCGGGGCGGGGTCCTCGCCGGCCACGACGGTTCGGTCGCCGACGAGCTGCGACGCCGCGGGGTGGTCGCGCGGGGACTGCTCCGGCGGCTGGGCGTCGTCGGCGACCCGCCGGCCGGCACGCTCCTCGCCGGGGACCTGTTGCTGTCCGCCGAGCGCGTCGAGGCGCTGCGCGAACGACTGGTCGCCGCCGTCCGCGACGCCGGGCCGGCCGGCCTCGCACCCACCGCCGCGGCGCGGATCCTCGGGGTGGACGACGTGGGGGTGGTCTCAGCGCTCGCGAGGCCTCCGCTCCGCGTCCACGCTGGACGCGTGGTCCTCGGCGCGGAGGACGGGGTCCCGGCGGCGGATCGTCGGGCCCTCGAGCTCCTGGCCGCCGACCTCGAGGCCGACCCGTTCGCCGCCCCGACCGCCGAGCGGCTGCGCGAGCTCGGGCTCGTCGGTTCGCGACTGGACGCCCTGGTCAGGGAGGGCCGCCTCGAGCGGGCCGGCCGCGGAGTCGTGCTGCTCCCCGGCAGCACCGACGAGGCGGTGCGCCGGCTCGCCGCGCTCGAGCAGCCGTTCACCGTCGCGCAGGCGCGCGAGGCCCTCGGCACGAGCCGGCGTGTCGTCCTGCCGCTGCTCGCGCACCTCGACGCCGCCGGAGTCACCGCACGGCTGCCCGACGACCGTCGCCGAACGGGCGGTGTGAGCGCCGCGCGAGCGGGGAGGGGAGCCTCGTGACACGCCGCCCGCGGCCGGCGACCGTCCTCAGCGATGTCCTCCAGATCGCGAAGGCGGCGGGCGCCGCGGTCCTCGCGTGGGAGCTCGCCGACGGGGTGCTGGCGCTCGACGACGCCTTCCTCGCGCCCTGGGCGGCCCTGCTCACCGTCCACGCGACCGTCCTGCGGAGCGTCCGGCGCGGCGTGGAGACCATCGCCGCGGTGGCCCTCGGGCTCGTCCTCTCCTTCGTGGCCGTCCTGGTGCTGGGGGCGGACACCGTCTCCCTCGCGCTCGCCGTGGGCGTCGGGCTGGCCCTCGGCCGCCTCCCGTGGTTGCGCCACGAGTCGGTGACGGCCGCCGTCACCGCCCTGTTCGTCATCACGCTCGGGGAGACCAGCTCGGAGGGGCACGCGATGGCTGTCCTCCCGGACCGGTTCGCCGACTCCGCGATCGGTGTCGTCGTCGCCGTCCTCGTCAACCTCGTCGTCGTCCCGCCGCTGGACCAGCGCAGTGTCAACCTCCAGATCGACGAGGTCGACCGCGGCATCGGGGCCCTCCTCGTCGACATCGGGGAGGGGCTGCGGACCGGCTGGACGGCGGAGGACGCCGGGGACTGGATCGACCGGACCCGCTCGGTCGATGCCACGCTGGTGCACGCGCGGTCGCTCCTCAGCTTCTCCGACGAGAGCCGCCGGTGGAACCCGCGGCGCAGGCGCCACCCCGTCACCGTCCCGACGTCGACCGGAGAGGTGCTCGACCGGCTCGAGGAGGGGGTCGCCCAGGTGCGGGGCATCGCCCGTCACCTCCGGGAGGCGGCCCGCTCCTCCGGTGTCGCGGACGCGCACTTCCGGGAGCGGCTGGGGTCCCTCCTCGGTGCACTGGGGCAGCGGGTGGCCGTGCCCGGCGCCTCCGTGGGCGGGCTGCGCGAGGAGCTCACGGATCTGGCCACGGACCTCGCCGACGCCCACCTGCCTGCCCGCACGTGGCCCCTGTACGGGGCCCTGCTCGCGAACACGCTGACGCTGGTGGACGTCGTGGACGACGTCGCGACCGCGCCCGGGGTGCGCGGGCGAGCGGTCCGCTCCGGCACCTAGGCCGTCGACGGCCTGCCGACGGGCCGCCACGAGGAGAGGACTGCCAGGGCGAGCGCCACCTCGGCGAGGTCACCGAACCAGTACATGAGCTGGGCGCCGGCCATCCGCTCGTCCGCGGGCCCCGGCACGTCGACGAGCAGCCCGGCGTGGAGCAGCTGGGCGAGGACCGCGTGGGCCGCGACCGCCACTCCGAGGACGACCAGCCGCTGCGGCACGGAGGGACGGTCGGGAACCGGGTCCGGCCCGGCGACCGACCAGGCGAACAGGCAGCCGGCGAACAGGACGTGCACCTGGACGAGCAGGCCGACCGCCGGCGAGGTCGTCATCGCTCGGTAGAGCGGCGTGCAGTAGAGGACCCACAGCCCGCCGACGTCGAGGAGCCGGGCGAGCCACGGGACGCTGAGCGCGCGTACCGGGCGGCTGCGCAGGACCCGCACGAGGGCGACCGCCCGCGCGGTGGGCAGCGCGCGCAGGGCCAGGGTGACCGGGGCCTCGAGGACGAGGGCGACCGGGGCGAGCATCCCGACGAGGAGATGGACCACCATGTGGCCCGCGAAACCGCCGAGCGCAGACCCCGCGGGACCGGCCAGGACCACGAGCCCGGCGCCGAGGAGGAAGGAGCAGGTGCGAGGGACCGGCCAAGGCCGTCCGCGCTGGTGGGCGGCCCACCGGAGCACGGCCCAGGCGAGCACCGCCACCCCGACCAGTGCGTCGAGGGCGAGGGCCGGGGCGGGGATGCCCGGCGTCACGCGTCCACATGCCCGCCCCGGCGGCGGTGCCACCCGGGGCTCAGGCCGCGCCGCGCGACTCCAGAGCGGTCGTGAGGAGCGAGACCAGCGCCTCGAGCTGGAGGTCGGCCGACGAGCCGACCTCCTCGTCGGAGCCGTCGAGGGCGCGCGCGGCCAGGCCCGCCTTGTCGTCGACGAGCTCGGCGATGCGCGGGTCGAGCGTTCCGGTGGCGATGACCCGCCACGCGGTGACCGGCTCGGTCTGCCCGATCCGGTGGACGCGGTCGATGGCCTGGGTCTGCTCCGCGGAGGTCCAGGACAGCTCGGCGAGGACGACGTTGGAGGCGACCTGGAGGTTGAGGCCCACGCCGGCCGCGGTGAGCGAGCACACGATGACCTGCACCTCGGGGTCGGTGAGGAAGGCCTCGATGTTCCGCTTCCGGACCGCCGGCGTCTGGTCGCCGCGCACCGATGAGTGCCCGATGCCGCGCTTGGTGAAGGTCTGCTCCGCGGCGTCCATGACGTCGACGTGCTTGGCGAAGAAGACGACCTTGCCGACGTTGCGGGCCAGCTGGGCGGCGTAGTCGGCGGCGAGGCCGGCCTTGGCCTGTCCGATCTTGCGCATGACGGAGAAGACGTTCTCGCCGGAGGCGTCGTCGCCGGTCTTGCGGCGCTCGGCCGAGGCGACCCGGCGGACCAGCTCGTGGTCGATCCCGACGACGTCGTCCCCGGTGCGGGCCTCCATCGCCGCGTCGTAGCGACGCACGAGGCGGCGCGCGAGGTCCTGCTCGGCGGCCCGGATGGAGCGGCTCGCGTCGTCGTCGAGCTCGACGGGGAGGTCGGCGACCCGGCGGGCGGGGATGTCGGCGGCGACGTCGACCTTGCGGCGGCGCACGATGCCGAGGTCGATGACCGCGGTCCGCGCGGCGGTGGAGAAGCCGCGGTCGGCCGGGGTGAGGCCGGTGGCCTCGAGGGCCGCGCGCAGCTCACGGCGCGGACCGGTGTCGTCGATCCAGCCGAGCAGCTGCCAGATGGCCCGGAAGTCCTCGATGTCGTTGATGAGCGGGGTGCCGGTGAGGGCCATGATGAGGGGGGACCCGGACCGGGCACGGATGCGGTCGGCGAGGGCGAGGACGTGCCGCGACCGTTGCGACCCCTTGTTCTTGATGAAGTGGGCCTCGTCGACGACCATCCCGCGGAAGCCGTGGTTGCCGAGCCATCCGACGTGCCGGTCGAGGATGTCGTAGTTGACGATGACGATGTCGGCGTAGCCGTCGACGGTGTCGCCGTCGCCGTGCACCACCGTCGCCGTGCGGCGCGGGGTCCACAGCTCGGCCTCGTGCGCCCAGTTCGCCTTGACGACGTTGGGCACGACGACGAGCAGCGGGAACGCGTCGGCGGCGGTCGCGGCGAGGAGGGCCTGGGCGGTCTTGCCGAGGCCCGGCTCGTCGGCGAGGAGGAAGGTGCGGTGCCCGGCCGCGGCGGCCGCGACGACCTGGGCCTGGTGGTGCATCAGCTCGAGGTCGGCGACGCCGTGGACGACCTCCGTCGGCTCCGGCAGCGGCATGCAGGTGGCGTCACCGCCCTGCTCGAAGGCACGGAACAGCGGGGTGAGCAGCTCCCAGGTCGCGAGCCGGTTCGACGTCGGCTTCGCGACGGCGACCGCGGAGAGGTCGGGGGCGAGGAAGGGGTTGGCGAGCTGGCGGGCCATGACGGTCTGCGGGACGACCCGCCGCGCGGCGGCCGGGTCCTCGGTGGCGACCGGCTCCGGCTCGGGCTCGGGCTCCGGCTCGCGCCCGGCGGCCCGGAGCATCTCGTTCTTGAGGTCGCGGGCCTCGGGCGGGACCACCGCGTCGTCGGCCAGCAGCTGGAGCAGCGTGGTGTCGCGGGCGGCCGTCTTCGCGAGGATCGTCGCGATGCCGTCGAGACGGGTGAGGGTGGCCGTCCGCTCGGCCTCCGAGACCTCGGGGTCGCCCTTGACCCGTGCCCGCTCCTCGCGCACGAGGAGGGCGAGCACCTGGTAGGTCGTGCGGCCGCTGGGCCGGACCGGGCCTCGGCCGGCGGCTGCCTCGAGCTGGCGCACCGAGCGCGCCATGAGCGGGAGGAGGCCCTCCTCGTGGGGGCCGCGCGAGGGCCGGCGCTCGCGCGACGGGGTGCGCGACGCGCTGCGGTTGCCGTTGCGGCGCGGTGCTCGCGGTGCCAAGCGTTCCTTCTCCTGGGTCGGGCCGTGCAGGACCGGCGCGGGCCGCGGCGCGCTGGTGGCGGCGCGGCGGCTCCCGGGGACTCGGCGTGTGCGGCGGTCCCGCACGCGCAGCCCGGTGCTGCCTCCCGGGTCACGGTGTGCGCCCGGGTGTCCTCGGTGGGAGGACCGGTCCCCGAGGACAAGAGTATGCCGCGCCGCACCCCGATGGGGCCGCGGGTCCCTCCGGGTGGCCGGTCAGCGGGCGTCGTCGACCCGGCGCAGCACGGTCCAGCCCGTCCAGCCGCGCTCGCGCACCAGCTGCACCAGCTCGGGTGCGACGGGCACCTGGTCGAGGAACATCGAGTCGAGGAGGGCGGCGAGGTCGTCCGGGATGCCCTGGGTCGCGAACGCGGTCATCTCGTCCGTGTCGGCGGCCTCGAGCTGGGCGACGAGGCGGTCGGCGAAGGCCGGGAGCCGCGGGTCGCCCGGTGCCCAGTCGAGCATCTCGTCGATCTCGCGGTAGAAGTCGACGATGTCGGGGTCCTCGATCTGGCTGCGCTTGCTCGCGATGTACGCGTCCATCCGCTCCGGCAGCTGGGCGGCGACGAGGATCCACGCGTCGCGCTCGCCGTCGATCACCCGGTGGGGCAGCCCCAGCTCGCGCATCCGGTCGAGGTAGGCGACGGCCTCGGGCGGGAGGGCGAGGCTGTCACCGGCGGCCAGCCGGGAGATGCGCTCGCGGTGTCGCTGCCGTTCGCGGATCTCGGCCCGCAGGCGGCGGTCGATGTCCTCGACCGCCGCCGCGAACTCCTCGTCGTCGGCGGCGAGCAGCTCCTGGACCCGCGAGAGCGGGACCCCGGCGTCCGCGAGCGTGCGGATCCGCACGAGCTGGACCGCCGCCCCGGCGTCGTAGCGGCGGTACCCCGAGTGGTCGCGCTCCGGTTCCGGGAGCAGCCCTTTCGCGTGGTAGTGACGCACCGCGCGGACGGTGACGCCGGCGTACGCCGCGAGCTGGCTGATGGTGAGCACGGCCTCAGTCTGCGACCTTGCGGGACACGGCGCCGTTGAGCGACGCGCGCCACCCGTCGGTCCAGCTCGCGACGCCGGTGAGGTGGCGGTCGCAGAAAGCGGCGACGTCCGAGCCGGTGACGTCGCGGACGCCCCGGCCCTCGGCGGCCGCCTCCTCGAACCGGCCGAGGACGGTCGCGAGCGCGCCGATCGACTCGTGGCCGTCGCCGTCGGCGAACTTCCAGACGTACGACTTCACCTCGCCGTAGACGGTGCGGAAGTCGCGGGGGAGGGCCGCGGCCCGGGCCTCCATCGCCTTCCACTCCTTCTTCTCGCCGATGACCTTGGTCAGGATGCGGTGCACGGTGTGTCTCCTTCTCACGGGTGGTGGTGAACGGGTGGTTCAGGCGGTCCTGCGGCGGTAGGTGCGCATCGCGAGGACGTAGGCGAGGACGAGCAGGGCGAGGCACCAGGCGACGGACGTCCACCCCGCGCTGCCGACCGGCTCGGCCGCGAGCAGGTGGCGCAGGGTGTCGACGACGGGGGTGACCGGCTGGTGCTCGGCGAACCAGCGCACCGGGCCGGGCATCCCGTCGGTCGGCACGAAGGCCGAGCTGACGAACGGCAGGAAGATCAGCGGGTAGGAGAACCCGCTCACGCCGTCGACCGAGGTCGCGGTGAGGCCCGGGATGACCGCGAGCCAGGTGAGCGCGAGGGTGAGCAGGACGAGCAGCCCGAGCACCCCGAGCCAGCCGAGGAGGCCCGCGCTGGACCGGAAGCCCATGAGCAGCCCGACGAGCACGACGAGGGCCAGCGAGACGAGGTTGGCCACGACCGAGGTGAGCACGTGGCTCCACAGGACGGCCGAGCGGGCGATCGGCATCGAGCGGAACCGCTCCACGATGCCTCCGGTGACGTCGGTGAACAGGCGGAACGCGGTGTACGCGATGCCGGAGGCGATGGTGATGACGAGGATGCCGGGCAGGAGGTAGTCGACGTAGTCGCTCCGGCTGCCGCCGACCTCGATCGCGCCGCCGAGGACGTAGACGAAGAGCAGCAGCATGGCGATCGGCGTGATCGCCGTCGTGATGATCGTGTCGGGGCTGCGCAGCACGTGGCGCAGCGAGCGCTGGGTGAGGACGGCGGTGTCGCCGACGACGCGGGTGCTCATCGGGGAGCTCCTTCGGGAGTCGTGGTGGGGGCGGTCGGTGCGGGGGAGTGGCCGACGATCGCGAGGAAGACCTCCTCGAGGGAAGGCTGCTTCTCGACGTACTCGACGGTCGCCGGCGGGAAGAGCCGCTTGAGCTCGGCGACCGTGCCCTCGGCGATGATCCGCCCGTCGTGGAGGATCGAGATGCGGTCGGCCAGCTGCTCGGCCTCCTCGAGGTACTGCGTGGTGAGGAGCACGGTCGTGCCCCGGCCGGCGAGCTCCTTGACGGTGCGCCACACCTCGATCCGCGACTGCGGGTCGAGGCCGGTGGTCGGCTCGTCGAGGAAGAGGACGGCCGGGTCGCCGATGAGGCTCATCGCGATGTCCAGCCGGCGCTTCATCCCGCCCGACCAGGTGGCGACCTTGCGGCCGCCGGCCTCGACGAGGTCGAAGCGGGTGAGCAGCTCGTCGGCGACCGCGCGGGCGTCAGCGACGCGGCGGAGGCGGCCGACGAGGACGAGGTTCTCCCGCCCGGTCAGCACCTCGTCGACGGCGGCGAACTGGCCGGTGAGGCTGATCGACTCGCGGACCCGGTCGGGTGCGCCGGCGACGTCGTGGCCGTCGACGGTGGCGCTGCCGCCGTCGGCGCGCAGGAGGGTCGAGAGGATCCTCACGACGGTCGTCTTGCCCGCCCCGTTCGAGCCGAGGAGGGCGTGCACGGTGCCCGGCGCGACGTCGAGGTCGACGCCGGTCAGCACCTGGTGGTCACCGTAGGACTTGGTCAGCCCGGCGGTCCGGATGGCGTGTTCGGTGGTCATGGCAGAGAGCGTGGAGGGTTGACCCTGCGTCAAGGTCAAGCCCGGTGTCGTCAGGGCCCGTGGCGGCGAGCGAGCCACCCGCCGACCACGACCCCGACGAGCGCCAGGAGGGGGACGAGGTTCCAGAGCAGCCCCTGGGTCTCGCGCAGGGCGACTACGGCGTCGATGCCGCCCAGGGGCCTCGGTTCGGGATGAACTCGACGACCCGGCAGGTGGCGACGCCGCCGCTGACCAGCGGGTCCGACGCGACGAGGTCGTCGACCTGCCGGCGCGACGCGGCGGTCGCGAGGATGGTGCCGCCGACGCGGGGCACCTGCGGACCGGAGACGAGGAAGGTGCCCTCGGCGAAGCGCGCGTCCAGCCAGGTGCGGTGCGCGTCGAGGAGTGCGTCGACGCGGTCCAGCGGTGCGGTGTAGCTGACGAGCAGGACGAAGGCCTTGGGGCCGAAGGGGGTTCGCGGCTCCGGAGGTCGGGTGGTCGTGCGCGGCATGGGGTGCCTTTCGACGTGTCGGGGACGTGCGGTGGACGGCCCTCGGTACCCGACAGCATGTCCGCGCCCGAGCGCGTCGGCGTCGGCGACAGGACCCGACCGGGGTCGGTGCTCCGGCCCGTGGGCGACTCGGCCACACGACGTAGGACGCCCGGTCACGCCGGGGCGTCCGAGGCGTCGACGAGGGTCCGGCCCACATGGCAGACTCCCTCCGCCAGCCGAGGGACGCAGTGAGAGCCGGGGTGCCGGACATGGGACCGCTGACGGGTGCCGCAGTCTTCGACACCGACCTGCGACTGGTGCAGTGCGACGGTGGCTGGGTCGAGCTGATGCCGGACCGGGCGGAGGCGCTGTCGCGGCTGGCGGCCGCGGCGCTCGCGGGTGAGCTGGTGCACGAGCGGGTCCGAGGGATGGCCCGGGACGGCGGGGCCGCGCTCCGGGACCTCGTGCTCGCCCCGATGCGGAGCGGCGGCGAGGTCGTGGGGGTCACCGCCGTCGTGACCGCGGCCGCCGAGGACGCGGAGGCCGACCCGGCGGTGCGGGCCCACGACCGGCTGCAGGCACGGATCGAGGCGTTCGCCGCGATCGCCGACGCGATGACCCTCGCTCACCCGCTGGAGCAGACGTTGTGCCACGTGGCCCGCAGCGTCCGGTCGGCGACCGGTGCCGAGGCCGCCGCGGTCGTCGTCTGGGAGGACGAGGACCTGCGTGTGCTCTCGGCCTACGGCGACGACGGCCTCCCCGACCGCTATCGCGAGGGAGTCGAGGAGGCCTACGCCCTCGGGGTCCGCTCCCCGATCCGCGACGTCACCACGGCGAGCGGAGTGACCGCCATCCGTGGCTTCCGCTCGCGTGCCGAGCAGGACCCGGGCTACGCACCCCTGCACCCCCTGTGGGCCGGCCTCACCTTCGAGGACACGGTGGTCGTGCCGCTGGGCACCCGTGGCCGGTGCGTCGGGTGCCTCCTGCTGTACGTCGACGCCGGTCGCGAGGTGGACGCGGACGAGCAGGCCTTCCTGCAGGCGATCGCCGACCAGACCGCGGTCGCGGTCGAGAACGCGCGGCTCTACGGCGAGGCCGAGTGGCACGCCACCCTCGTCGAGCGCCAGCGACTCGCCCGCGAGCTGCACGACTCGGTGAGCCAGGCGCTCTTCTCGATGACCCTGCACGCGCGCACTGCCGAGCGCCGCCTCGCCGCCCACGGTGTGCCCGAGAGCGACCCGCTCGCGGTGAGCCTCGCGACCCTGTCGGACCTCGCCCGGGGCGCGCTGGCCGAGATGCGCGCCCTGATCTTCGAGCTGCGACCCGGGTCCCTGGAGGCGGACGGACTCGTCGCGGCACTCACGCGGCAGGCGCAGGCGGTCACCGCCCGCGAAGGCCTGCCCATCGAGGTGAGAGGCCCCACCTCGCGGCTCCCGCTCGAGGCGCGCGCCGAGGAGCACCTGTACCGCCTCGTGCTCGAGGCCCTCAACAACACGGTCAAGCATGCCGGCGCGTCGAGTGCGTCGGTGGACGTGACGGTGGACGAGGCCGCGCAGCACCTGACCGTCGTGGTGCACGACGACGGGCGCGGGTTCGACCCCGCTGCGGTGGCCGGTGGCCACCTGGGGCAGGCGACCATGCGCGACCGCGCTGCCGCGGTGGGCGGCGACCTCACGGTCCGGAGCGCGGTGGGCAACGGCTGCACCGTGACCGTCGTGGTTCCGGTCGCGGTGGGCGCGCGCCCCTGAGGCGTGGCCCGGCCCCTCGGGCAGTGGTGAGCCGGAGCGGTGTCAGGACGGGTCCCGTTCTGTCCGTACGTCATCCGGCCGAGCGCCTCCTCGGTGGTTGCGCATGCCGGGTTCGGGTCGGATCACCGGTGTGGGCGACCTCCGGCACCGAGATGCTCGTGGAGATCCGATCGCCGCGGCCGACGAGGCCGACGCGCCGACACACCTGAGGAGACACCCATGACCGCCATCCACGACTGCGGCGCCCGGACCTTCCGGTCGCTCATCGGCCGCGACCCCGAGCAGGCCCTGGGGGCGTTGCGCGCCTCGTCGCCGCAGATGTACCGCTGGCTGGTCGACGGCGCCTTCACGCTGCCGCTGGCCGACCAGCGGCTCTCCTGGCGCGACCGCGAGATCGCCACCGTCGCCGTGCTCAGTGCGCTCGGAGGCGCCGAGACACAGCTGCGGGTCCACCTCGAGGCCGCCCTGGGTCACGACGTGACCGCCGACGAGCTGCGCGCCCTGGTCGAGCACACCTCGGTGTACGCGGGCTTTCCCCGTGCCCTCAACGCCCTCGACCAGGTGGGTGAGGTACTCGCCGGGACCGCCGACGCGGCGCCGGTCCCGGTCCGCCCGCTGGCGCTCTCGGACCACACCACGCAGCTCGCGCAGGTGGGGGAGCACGGCCCGGCCGTCGTCCTGCTCCACGCCCTGGGCCTCACCTGGCGGATGTGGGAGCCGGTCGTCCGCCGGCTCGCCCGGGGACGCCGGGTGTTCGCGTACGACCTGCGGGGGCACGGCGCGGCGGCCGATGCGCCGGCACCCGCCGACCTGGCGGTCCTGGCCGACGACCTGCTCGAGGTGCTGGCGGCGACCGGTCTGGCCGGCGCGCACGTCGTGGGCCTCTCGTACGGCGGAGCCGTCGCGCAGACCGTCGCGGCACGCCATCCCCGCGCAGTCGAGTCCCTCACCCTCGTCGCGACCACGGACCGGCCCTTCGACTCCTTCGCGCAGCGGGCCGACGCGGTGGAGCGCGACGGAACGCGCGCGCAGGTCGGCTCGTCGCTCACCCGGTGGTTCTCGCCGGAGGCGCTGGCCGAGAACCGGTGGGGCGTGCGCTACGCCCGCGAGTGCGTGGTCCGGGGCAACCCCACCCAGGTGGCTGCCGCCTGGCGGGCGTTCTCCCGGCTCGACGTCGCCGGTCGGCTGGCCCACTGGGAGCGCCCGGCCCTCGTGCTGTGCGGGGAACGCGACGCCTCGACCGGCCCGCAGGTGATGCGGCGCGTCGCCGAGAACGTCGGCGGTGCCCGCTACGTGGAGCTCCCCGGCGCACCGCACATGCCCACCCTCGAGACGCCCGAGCCGGTGGGCGAGGCGCTCGAGAGCTTCCTGCCCCGCGCGCAGCCGGTCCGCGGTCTCGCGGTGCGGTGAGCCACCGCCACCCGGTGGACCGCGTCGACGACCCACGAGAACGACCCACCACGACAGGAGCGCCCGTGCGCCAGATGCAGCTCATGCAGTACGAGATCACCTTGCCCGCCGACTACGACATGGGCATCATCCGCCACCGGGTCGCGACCCGCGGGTCGGGCACCGACGCGTTCCCCGGCCTCGGGGTCAAGGCCTACCTGGTGCGCGAGCGCGGGCACCACGGGTCCCCGGTGAACCAGTACGCGCCGTTCTACCTGTGGGCCGGCCTGTCCGGCATGAACACGTTCCTCTTCGGGCCGGGCTTCGACGGCATCTGCACCGACTTCGGGCGACCGCCCCTCCGGGCCTGGCACGGTATCGCCCTGGCCGACGGGCCGGAGCACGCCTCGGTGCCGGTCGCCGCGACCCGCACCGTGGAGGACGTCGACGCGGGGATCCCGCTCGCCGACCTCACCCAGCGGCTGCTCGAGGAGACGGAGACCCGGGCCCGGCAGCCGGGCCTCAACTGCACGACGGTCGGGGTCGACCCGGCGACGTGGCGGCTGGTCCGGTTCACCCTGTGGTCCGACCTCGCGCCGGACACCGACCCCGGTGAGCGCTTCACCGTCCTGCACGTGTCACAGCCCCACCGCCGTGACCTGCCCGGGGTCGGGTCATGAGGCGCCGGGGAGCGCAACCCACCCCGGCCACGAGGGGCCGGCCGTGGCCCCGGTGAAAGGGCCGCGGCGCCTGCGGGTCCTGGTGGTGGACGACGACGCCCGGGTGCGCAGCGCCCTTCGCCACCTGCTCGACGACGTCGGCGAGCTGCGGTGCCTGGCGGTGGACACGGGGCAGGCCGTGCGCCTGCTGACCTGGGGCTCGAACGTCAGCGACGTCGCGGTGGTCGACCTGCCGTCGGGCTCGCCGGCGGGCTGCGCGCTCGTCGAGCGGTTGGCGGGCCTGGTGCCGGTCGTGGTCGTCAGCATGTCAGGCTCCCGACGCTCCGACGCGCTGGCGGCCGGCGCCCACAGCTTCGTCGAGAAGGACGGCGACGGCGGTGCACTCCTCGCGGCGATCAGATCAGCGGTCGACGCGGGGCGGCGCCCCTTGGCAGGCGAGGACGGCACGCGCCAGAATGCCGCCGTGGACGACCAGCACGCCGCGCCGCCCGCCACGACCCCGCCGCCCGTCCGAGGCGATCGCTGATGCCCCGCCCCGGCCGCGACGAGGACGAGCGGGTCATCACCGTGTTCATCGTCGACGACCACAGCGTCGTCCGCACCGGCCTCATCGCCTACCTGGGGACCGAGCCCGGCATCGAGGTCGTCGGCGAGGCCGCCGACGGCCGGGAGGCACTCGCCCGGCTCGCCGTGCTCGCCGCCGGCCCCGGCGTCCCCGACGTCATCCTCATGGACATGCAGATGCCGCACCTCGACGGCGTGGAGGCGACGGCCCGGGTCAAGGCGACGTGGCCGCAGGTCGACGTCATTGCCGTGACCTCCTTCCTCGAGGAGGCGCGCATCCGCGCAGCCCTGGAGGCCGGTGCCACGGGCTACCTGCTCAAGGACGCCGACGCCGACGACGTGGTCGACGCGATCCGTGCCGCGGTCGCCGGCGAGGTGCGCCTCGACCCGGTCGCGGCAGCCGCCCTGGTCTCCGGTCTCCGCGCCCCGCGGTCGCCCGTGGAGGACCTGACCCCGCGCGAACGGGAGGTCATCGTCCTCGTCGCGAGCGGGCGCACCAACCGCGAGATCGGCCGACGGCTGGGGGTGGCCGAGCGCACGGCCCGGACCCATGTCTCCAACATCCTCACCAAGCTCGGCCTGGCCAGCCGCACCCAGGCGGCCATGTGGGCGGTGCGCGAGGGGCTCGTGGACGCCACGGACGTCACCTCGTGACCGAGGGAGCCGGACGTGGAGCCCGCTCCTCACCCCTGCGCAGCACGTCGATGCCGACCGAGCCGGCGCTCGAGCCGGTGCCCCCGTCGTGGGAGCCCGTCGAGCGGCAGATGGTCGACCTGTTCTTCGACCGGGTCCCCTTCGGACTGGCCGTGTTCGACCTCGACGGACGGTTGCAGCGCTGCAACCGCACCTGGGTCGGCTTCTACGAGCTGTACTTCGGTGTCGGCCCGGACTACACCGAACCCGGGCGCTACCTCAGCGACCTGATCCCCGGCAACGAGGGCTCGGTCGGTGACCTCTTCGATGCCGTCCGGACGGGGCACGTGGTGCGCCAGGCGGCGCACCGGATCGCGATCCCCGGTTCGACGACCTACTGGGACGTCGTGTTCGCCCCGCTCTACGAGCACGGCGAGCTCGTCGGGGTGCTCGACGTCGTCACCGACGCGACCGACCGGGTGCACTCGACGGAGCGCCTCGAGGCGCGGGTCAGCGCTTTCACCCGGGTCGCCGCCGGGATGACCGTCGACCAGCCGCTGGTGGCCACCCTGGAGCAGATCCGTTCGGAGATCCTGCGCACCACGACGGCGGCCGCGTGCTCGATCGTGGTCTGGCAGGGGTCGACCAGCGAGGCGCCCCGGCTCGCGACGGTCCCGGACCCGGTCTTCGGCCCCGGGTACGCCGAGGCCTTCCACGCGATGTACGTCGCCGCCGGCGTCGACGCGAGGACGGCCGAGGACGTCGAGCCGTTCACGTTGTGGCGCGGCGCGCGCACGGACCTCCTCGCCGACCCCCGGTACGCCGCCGTCCATCCCTACTGGTCCCGTTCCCGGCCGGAGTGGGAGGACGGTGTGGTGATCCCGCTCGTCTCGGGGCGGGAGTACTTCGGTGAGCTCCAGGTCCACCTGCCCGCCGGCTCCCGGTTCGGGGATGACGACGCCGACTACCTGCTGGCCATGGCGGACCACGCGGCCCTCGCGATCCAGAACTCGGCGCTGTTCCTCGAGCAGCGCGAGGCGGCCGGCGCCGCGGAGCGCCATCGCCTGGCCCGCGAGCTGCACGACTCGGTCAGCCAGGCGCTGTTCTCGATGACGATGCACGCGCGCACCGCGCAGCGGCATCTCGAGCCGCTCGGCACGGAGGCGGACCCCGCGCGCGCCGAGGTGGCACGGCTCCAGGAGCTCACCCGGGGCGCCCTCGCGGAGATGCGCGCCCTGATCTTCGAGCTGCGCCCGGGGGCGCTCGCCGAGGAGGGCCTGGCCGCGGCACTCACCAAGCAGGCCGCGGCGATCGCCGCCCGGGAGCAGGTGGGCATCGAGGTGGTCGCCCCACCGCACCGGCTCCCGCTGTCGGTCGACACCGAGGAGCACCTGTACCGCATCGCCCTCGAGGCGATGCACAACGCGGTCAAGCACGCCCGGCCCGCGAGCATCGAGGTCCGGGTGTCGCTCGAGGACACCGTGGAGCACGTCACGCTGCGCGTGAGCGACGACGGCACCGGCTTCGACACCTCCGTCGAGCACCCCGGTCACCTGGGCCTGGGCACGATGCGCGAGCGCGCGACGGGCCTCGGCGGGACCACGACCATCGACTCCGTGCTCGGTTCGGGCACCCGGGTCACGGTCGTGGTCCCCGTCGACGCCGAGCATCCCCCGGGGTAGCGCACCGCTCGAGGGGCCGGCGGCTACGTCATCCGACCGAGGCGGGGAACGGCCGTTGTGCACGTGGCGGCCGGTGCCTCGCGCCGACGCGGGCCCGGCAGGCCCCGCGGCACCCTCGAGGGACCTACCAAGAAGGGAGCTCCCGATGAGCACCACCCAGTGGATCCTGTCGATCGCCCTGCTCGTCTGGGCGCTCGCGCGCAACCTCGGCACCCGCGAGGTGGCCCTCGCCACCTTCGTCCTGCCGCTCGGCATCGTCGTGGCCGCCGCCGCGTACTTCCTCGTCCCCTTCCCGACCGCTGGCAACGACCTCGACCTCGTCCTGGCCTTCGGCGTCGTCGGCGTCCTCTTCGGGCTCGCCGCCAGCGGCGTCACGCGCCTCCACCACCAGGACGGCAGGCTCGTGGCCACCACCGGTACGTCCTTCGCGGTGCTCTGGCTGGTCATGATCGGCGGGCGGGTCGCCTTCGCGCAGTGGGCGACCGGGGCCGGGGCCCGCGCCGTCGGCTCGTTCTCCCGGGACCACGCCATCACCGGCGCCGACGCGTGGACCGTGGCGTTCGTCGTGATGGCCCTGGGCATGGTGCTGGCCCGCACCGTCGCGCTGGCGGCCCGCACGCGCCGCGCCGGCGCGAGCCTCGTCCCGGCCGGCGCCTGAGTCCCCTCCACGACGATCATCAGGAGAACACCGTGAGCCACCACCAGGTCGCCAGCGTCCCGCCCGCCGTCCTCGAACGGGTGCCCACCAGGCCGGTCCGGGCGGTCCTCGCCCTCGTCGGCCTCAGCATCGGCGTCACCGTCGCCGGTTCCCTCGTCGTCGAGCTGGTCGCACCGGCGTCCGACCCCCTGCTGCGCCGCCTCCCGGTGGTGCTCGTCCTGCTCGCCATGAGCCTGGTCGTCGCCCGTCGGGTCGGCTGGTCGTCGCTGGCCGCCGGTGGGCCGAGCACCTGGCGGAGCCTCGGATGGCTCGCTGCGCCGGTCCTCGTCGCCCTGGTGCCCCTGGCGTGGGGATGGTCCCCGGACCGCTCGACGCTGGCCGTCCTCGTGGTCGGGTACGCCGCCACCGGCCTCTACGAGGAGCTGTGGTTCCGCGGTGTCGTGCTGCGTGCCGCCCTGCCACTGGGTCCCGGGCGGGCCGCGGCCCTGACCGCGGCGGTCTTCGGCGCCTCCCACCTGCCGAACATCCTGTTCGGCCAGAACGCCGCCGTCACGGTGGCGCAGGCCGTCGGGGCCGCCACGTTCGGCTTCGGGTACGCCGTGCTGCGGCTGCGCACCGACGCCCTGTGGGCGCTGGCCGCCACGCACGCGGTCCTCGACCTGCTCCTGCACACCACCGGGCTGCACGGCGGCGCGCTGTGGGGCGTCATGGTCGGCCAGGACGTGGTGCTGGGCGTCGTCGGTCTCGTGGCTCTGCGCGGGGGTCGCCGGCGGACCGGGTCGCAGGTCGCGACTCAGCACGAGGAGCTGCGAGCGAACGTCCACGCCATCGTGCGATGAGCCGGTGGAGCGAGGATCGCACCGCCCCCGACCCGGTGTCGGGGGCGGTGTCCTGTACTCGGCTCTGCCGGCATCGAGCTCCGCCCGCTGTGAGGGAGTTCTCGCTCCGTGCGTCTTCCCCCTCGAGCGGCGGAGCGGAATCCTCGAAGGAGACACTGCGGCACCCGAGGTCGTCACGCGCGTCAGGACCAGCACCACCCCCGCCGGCGGAGAGCCACCTCCGCGGCAAGGCCTGCGACCGAGCGACGAGGTGGGCGGGCACGCTCGGGCATGGCGGGTGGTCAGCGCCGTCGAGGTCGTGCTCGCGTCCGCTGCGGTCGCGGTCGACCTCTTCCTGCCGGCGGTGGTGCTCGGCGGCATGGCGGTCGTCTCGCTCCTGGTGCGGCGCCGCGGACCGGGGACGCTGGGGTTCCACCGTCTTCCGCACGCGGGAACCCGGCTGGCCCAGGTGGCGGGCCTGACCGTCGTCTGGACCGCGATGGTGTTCGGTGTGGTGATGCCGGTGGCGGAGCACCTCACCGGCTCGACCCAGGACATCGGCGAGTTCGCGGGCCTCGAGGGCGACGTCGGGAAGCTCCTGCTGTTCCTGGCCCTGAGCTGGACGCTGGCCGCGCTCGTCGAGGAGCTCGCGTTCCGCGGGTACCTCCTGACCCGCATCACGGACGTGGTGGGCGACTCCGGCCCGGCCCGGGCCGGCGCGGTCGTGGCCGTGGCCATGCTCTTCGGCCTGATCCACGCCGAGCAGGGGCCGGTCGGCATGGCCCTCGTGGTCGTCGACGCGACCTACTACGGGGTGCTTCGCTACGTCTTCCGGTCGGTGTGGGCCCCGGTCGTCGCGCACGGGGTGAGCAACACCATCGGGATGCTCGCGTTCTTCCTCGTCGGGCCCTTCGGCGCTCCCTGGTGACCGGCTCCCCGTCGAGCCGCCGTGCCGGCCGCTAGCGTGGGCGGATGGCGCTGCTGCACGAGGCGACGATCTCGCCGCGCAAGGACGAGCTCGTCGGGCCGTGGCTGCGGACGAGGCCCTGGTGGGACGGGGTGGTCGAGCGCGGGCCCGCGGGGTCGTTCCGGCTGGACGACCCCGCCGGGGCGGTCGGGATCGAGTGCTTCCTCCTCGGGTCGGCCTCCGGGTCGACCCTCTTCGTGCCGGTGACCTACCGTGACGCCCCGTTGACCGGTGCCGACGCGAGCCTGCTCGCACCCTGGAGCACTCGGTCCTCGGCACCCGGTACGTCCACGACGCGTGCGCCGACCCCGTCTTCGTCGCGACCGTGCTCGACACGATCCGCTCCGGTGGCCGCCAGGCCGACCTGACCGTGCGGCGGTCCGACGGGACCGAGGTCGAGCGCGCACCGGACGCGACGGCCTCGGGGGAGGGTGTGCCGGACGTGCCGCGTCACGACCCCGGGCTGCCCGTGTCCGCGGTGGACGGGCCGGACCGGACGACGGTCTCCGCCGCGGGTGTCGAGCTCAGCGTCGTGCGCCGGCTGGGTGAGGGACCACCCGGCCCTGCCCTGACCGGCCGCCTCACGGCGGGCGGCAGCGCCCTCCGGCTGGTCGTCGTCACCGGCTGAGCTCGGACTCGGGGCCACCACTCGCCGACCCCCGGGACCGAGGTGACCTGACGCACCCAGTCGGCCACTTCTTCCTCGTCGAGGTCGTCCAGGGACGTGAGCGAGTGCGCGGCTGGACGGGCTCGTGCGGCCTGAGGAGAATCGCGGCACCTGCACCGGTGCCCCGAGGAGGCCGTCATGGCTCGAACCGTCATCAGCACGCCGGACGCCCCGAGCTCGCCGCTCTTCGCCCAGGGCGTGCAGGTCGGGCAGCACATCCACGTGTCGGGGATGACCGGGGTCGACGTCTCGACCGGCGCCCTCGCGGGGCCGGGCATCGCCGAGCAGACCGAGCAGGCGCTCGTGAACTGCGAACGGGTGGTGGCCGCGGGTGGCGGCACCCGTGAGGACGTCGTCGAGGTGGGAGTGCTGCTCGCGCGGCCGGAGGACTTCGCGGCCCTCAACGAGGCCTACGCGCGCCACTTCCCGTCGGATCCGCCGACCCGGTACGTGGCCCGGCTGGGCCCGGAGATCCCGGGCGTGCTCGTGTCGGTCCGGATGACGGCGATCGTGGGCTGAGCGCGTCGAGCACCGAGCCGGTGGCTCGGGCCTACCGCTCCCCGACGACGTGGAACTCGACCCGGTGGACGAGGGTGTCGTCCGCGACCGGCCCGGTGTGGGCGGCCCGGGCGCGCAGTGCCTCGCGGTCGGTCTCACCGGAGGCCCCGAGGTCGGCGTCCGTGACCGCCGAGAAGGGCAGCACCTCGACGGAGTCGACCTCGATGACGACGCCGGCGGTGCGGTAGCGGCCGCCCTCCCGGACCTGCGGGCGGCTCCACGAGCGGATGGAGACGGTGATCTCACCGCTCGCGACCCGGTCGCGGAGCTCGCGGCTGAACTGCATCCCCGCACGGTACGGCGAAGGGCCCGGTCCGACGGCGCTTCGCGCCTGTGGACCGGGCCCTCGGGTCGTGCCCCCGGTAGGATTCGAACCTACGCTCCCGCCTCCGGAGGGCGGTGCTCTATCCCCTGAGCTACGGGGGCGGGCACGAACGACGACGCGGCACGAAACCGCGGCGCTCGGAGAGGCTAGCAGCCTACGCTTGGTGCCATGCAACCCGGGCCGGAGGACCCCGGAGGCGCACGCCTCGTCCTCGTGTGCGACGACACCGAGGCCATCCGCCGCCTGCTCCGGATCAACCTCGAGCTGGCGGGTTTCGACGTGGAGGAGGCCGCGGACGGACACGAGGCGATGGCCCGGCTCATCGACACCTCCCGGCGCCGGCCCGACGTCGTCGTCCTCGACTCGCAGATGGCGCCCTACGACGGCTGGTGGGCGATCGCCGCCATCCGGTCCCACCCCCGCCTCGACCCGGTGCCCGTCGTGCTCGTCACGGCCACCGCGACCGACCTCGTCAGCCCCGAGGTGAGCGGCGCGGGGTTCGACGCGTGCGTCGGCAAGCCGTTCGACCCGGACGAGGTCGTGGAGGTCGTCTCACGGCTCGCGGCGGCCGGACGGGCCGGTCGCGGGCGTCCGTAGACTTGCCCGGGTGACCCCCGAAGAGCTCTCGGCCGCCATCCGCGGCGCCCTCCAGTCCGCCGTCGACTCCGGTGACCTCGCCGTCACCGTGCCCGACGAGGTCCGGGTGGAGCGTCCGCGGAACCGCGACCACGGGGACTGGTCGACCAACGTCGCCCTCCAGCTCGCCAAGGGCGCCGGGATGAACCCGCGCGACCTCGCCACCACGCTCGCCGGCCGGGTGGCCGACCTCGCGGGCGTCAAGGCCGTCGACGTCGCCGGCCCGGGCTTCCTCAACATCACCCTCGACGCCGCCTCCGCCGGCGAGCTGGCCCGCAGCATCGTCGAGGCGGGAGAGGCCTACGGCCGCAACGAGTCCGAGGCCGGGCACGTCATCAACCTCGAGTTCATCTCCGCCAACCCCACCGGGCCGCTGCACCTGGGCCACACGCGGTGGGCCGCGCTCGGCGACGCGATGGCCCGGCTGCTGGAGGCCTCCGGCGCGCAGGTCACGAGCGAGTACTACATCAACGACGCCGGCGCGCAGATGGACAAGTTCGCGGCGTCCGTCCTCGCCCGGGCCAAGGGCGAGCCGACCCCCGAGGGCGGTTACCCCGGCGAGTACGTCGACGACCTCGCGGCGACGGCCCTCGCGGCCCGCCCCGACCTCGTCGAGCTGCCCGACACCGAGGCCCTGGCCGTCGCCCGGCAGCTCGCGTACGCGGCCCAGCTGGCGGACATCAAGGACACCCTCACCGACTTCGGCGTGCACTTCGACGTCTGGTTCTCCGAGAAGGAGCTGCACGACGCCGGCGCCGTCGAGCAGGCGGTGGCCCGGCTGCGCGAGCAGGGCCACGTCTTCGACCGGGACGGGGCGGTGTGGCTGCGCACGACCGACTTCACCGACGACCGCGACCGCGTCCTCATCCGCGCCAACGGCGAGCCCACCTACTTCGCCGCCGACGCCGCGTACTACCTGAGCAAGAAGGACCGCGGGTTCGACGAGAAGGTCTACCTGCTCGGTGCCGACCACCACGGGTACATCAACCGGCTCAAGGCGATCGCGGCCTGCGCCGGCGACGACCCCGAGCACAACATCGAGGTCCGCATCGGCCAGCTCGTCGACCTCAACGGCGCCAAGCTGTCCAAGCGGGCCGGCAACATCATCGAGCTGCGCGACCTCATCTCCTGGATCGGCACCGACGCCATCCGGTACTCGCTCGCGCGCTACCCGGCGGACAGCCCGCTGAGCCTCGACGGCGAGGAGCTGCGCAAGCAGACGAACGACAACCCGGTCTTCTACGTGCAGTACGCGCACGCCCGCACGGCGAACGTGGCCCGGCTGGCCGCCGAGGACGGCGTCGACCGCGCCGACGGCTTCGACGCCTCCCTCCTCACCGACCCCACCGAGGCGGCCCTGCTCGCGGTGCTCGGCGACTTCCCGCGGGTCGTGGCCCAGGCCGCCCACCTGCGCGAGCCGCACCGGGTCGCGCGCTACCTCGAGGAGCTCGCCGCCCGCTTCCACAAGTGGTACGACACCTGCCGGGTGCGTCCGACGAGCACGGAGCAGGAGGTCACCGACCTCCACCGGACCCGGTTGTGGCTCAACGACGCCACCCGCCGGGTGCTCGCGAACGGCCTCGACCTGCTCGGCGTCTCGGCGCCCGAGCGGATGTAGGAGCCGGCCGGTGCGCGCCCACGAGGCCGGCGCCCTCCACGCCGAGGGCTACGGCGGGCCTCCTCTCTACCTGCCCTACCCGAGCGACGTCATGGAGCTCCTGCCGCAGCTGTGGCCGGAGTCCATCGGCCGGGACGACGCGGGGCGGCTCACCGTCGCCGGCCTCGACGTCGTCACGCTCGCCGAACGCCACGGTACGGCGGCGTACGTCCTCGACGAGGGCGACTTCCGTTCCCGCGCACGGGCGTTCCGCGACGGCTTCGGCTCGGCGTTCGAGCGGTTCGGCGGGGCCGACGTCTACTACGCCGGCAAGGCGTTCCTCTGCACCGCCGTCGCCCGGTGGGTCGAGGAGGAGGGCCTGCACCTCGACGTGTGCACCGGGGGCGAGCTCGCCGTGGCCCGCCGCGCCGGCTTCCCCGCCGCGCGGATCGCGTTCCACGGCAACAACAAGACCGTCGCGGAGCTGCGCGACGCCCTCGAGTACGGGGTGGGCCGGGTCGTCGTCGACTCCTTCGACGAGATCGACCGCGTCGTCGCCCTCGCCGGCGAGCTCGGCGTCCGGGCCCCGGTCATGGTGCGGGTCACCGTCGGGGTCGAGGCGCACACGCACGAGTTCATCGCCACCGGGCACGAGGACCAGAAGTTCGGCTTCAGCCTCGCCGGTGGGCAGGCGATGGAGGCCGTCAGCCGTCTCCTGGCCCACCCCGAGGCCGTCGACCTGCGCGGCCTGCACAGCCACATCGGCAGCCAGATCTTCGACACCGGCGGTTTCGAGGCGGCGGTGCACCGGCTCGTCGGGCTGCACGCGCAGGTCGAGGCCGAGCACGGCGTCTCGATGCCCGAGGTCGACCTCGGGGGCGGCTACGGCATCGCCTACACGTCGCAGCACACGCCCCTGCCACCGGACGTCCTCGCCGACGCGATGGCCGACATCGTCGAGCGCGAGTTCAAGGCCCTCGGCGACGGCGACAACACGCGGGTCCCGCGGGTCTCGGTCGAGCCGGGCCGGGCGATCGTCGGCCCGAGCACCTTCACGCTCTACGAGGTCGGGACGGTCAAGCAGGTCGAGCTCGGCGGCGGGCACACCCGCACCTACGTGGCGGTCGACGGCGGGATGAGCGACAACGCCCGCCCCGCGCTCTACGAGGCCGACTACTCCTGCACCCTGGCCAACCGCCGCTCCACCGCCGCGCCGGCCCTGGCCCGGGTCGTCGGGCGACACTGCGAGAGCGGCGACATCGTCGTCCTCGACGAGTACCTGCCGGCCGACACCCGGCCCGGCGACCTCGTCGCCGTCCCCGGGACCGGGGCCTACTGCCGCAGCCTCTCCAGCCAGTACAACCACACCCCCCGGCCACCGGTCGTCGCCGTGCGCGAGGGCGAGAGCCGCGTCATCGTCCGTCGTGAGACGATCGACGACCTGCTCGCCCTCGACGTGGCGGACGCCTGAGCCCGACCCGAGGAGACCGATCCCCGATGGCCCACGAACCCGGCGCCCCCCTGCGCGTCGCCCTGCTCGGGTGCGGCGTCGTGGGCTCGTCCGTGGCACGGATGCTGCTGGACCAGGCCGACGACCTCGCCGCCCGCGTCGGCGCCCCGCTCGAGCTCGTCGGCATCGCCGTGCGCCGTCCGCAGCGGCCGCGCCCCGACGTCCCGGTCGACCCGTCGCTCTTCACCGCCGACGCCGAGGAGCTGGTCACCCGGGCCGACGTCGTCATCGAGGTGATCGGCGGCATCGACCCGGCCCGCGGGCTCATCCTCCGGGCGATGGAGCACGGTGCCGCGGTCGTGTCGGCGAACAAGGCGCTCGTCGCCGAGGACGGCCCGACGCTCTTCGAGGCGGCTGCGCAGCACGGCGTCGACCTCTACTACGAGGCCGCCGTCGCCGGGGCCATCCCCATCCTGCGGCCGGTCCGGGAGTCGCTGGCCGGCGACCACGTCCGCAAGGTCATGGGCATCGTCAACGGCACGACGAACTTCGTCCTCGACAAGATGGACGTCTCCGGGGCGGGCTTCGCCGAGACCGTCGAGGAGGCGCAGGCCCTCGGGTACGCCGAGGCCGACCCGACCGCCGACGTCGAGGGGTTCGACGCCGCGGCGAAGGCGGCCATCCTCGCCAGCCTCGCCTTCCACACCCGCGTCTCGGCCGCCGACGTGCACCGCGAGGGCATCACCGAGGTGACCGCCGCCGACATCCGCGCGGCCCGCGAGAACGACTGCGTCGTCAAGCTCCTCGCGATCTGTGAGCGGGTCACCGCCGACGGGGCCGACGCGGTGAGCGTCCGGGTGCACCCGGCGATGGTCCCGCGCACGCACCCGCTGGCCAGTGTCCGCGAGGCCTTCAACGCCGTGTTCGTCGAGGCCGAGGCCGCCGGCGAGCTGATGTTCTACGGCCGGGGCGCCGGTGGGGACCCCACCGCCTCGGCCGTGCTCGGCGACGTCGTCGCGGTGGCGCGGCAGCGCGTGTCCGGCGGGCGCGGCCCGGGGGAGTCGGCCTACGCCGACCTGCCCGTCGTCGACATGGGGCGCGCGGTCACTCGCTACCACATCAGCCTCGACGTCGCCGACCGCCCGGGTGTGCTCGCGCAGGTCGCCGCCGTCTTCGCCGAGCACGACGTCTCGATCGAGACCGTCCGCCAGCAGGTCGCCGCCGACGACGGCGGCCGCGCCCGGCTCATCGTCGTCACCCATCGGGCCAGCGACGCCGCGCTCGCCGCCACCGTCGACCGCCTCGCGTCGCTCGAGGCCGTCGACGACGTCGCCTCCGTCATGCGCGTGGAAGGAGCCTGACGTGGCCCACCAGTGGCGCGGCGTCATCCGTGAGTACGCCGAGCGCCTGCCGAGCCTCGCCGGCGCACCGGTCGTCACCCTGCTCGAGGGCGGCACGCCGCTCATCCCGTGCGAGAACCTCTCGGCGATGACCGGCGCGAACGTGCTCGTCAAGTACGAGGGCCTCAACCCGACCGCGTCGTTCAAGGACCGCGGGATGACCGCCGCCATCTCGGTCGCGAAGCTGCACGGTGCGAAGGCCGTCATCTGCGCGAGCACCGGCAACACGAGCGCCAGTGCCGCCGCCTACGCGGTCAAGGCAGGGATGACCTGTGCCGTCCTCGTGCCGGACGGGAAGATCGCCATGGGCAAGCTGTCGCAGGCGATCGCCCACGGCGCCACCCTCATCCAGGTCGAGGGCAACTTCGACGACTGCCTCACCGTCGCGCGCAAGCTCGCCGAGTCCTACCCGGTCGAGCTCGTCAACTCGGTCAACCCGGCCCGCATCGAGGGGCAGAAGACGGCGGCCTTCGAGGTCGTCGACGCCCTCGGCGACGCCCCGGACATCCACGTGCTGCCGGTCGGCAACGCCGGCAACATCACGGCCTACTGGAAGGGCTACACCGAGTACGCGTCGGAGACACCGGGCCCCGACGGTTCGGTGCTGCCCCCCGTCGCCACGCGCCGGCCGCGGATGTGGGGGTTCCAGGCCGCCGGCGCCGCGCCCCTCGTCCTCGGCCACCCGGTCGACGAGCCCGAGACGATCGCCACCGCCATCCGCATCGGCAACCCCGCGTCGTGGAGGCAGGCCGAGGCGGCCCGCGACGAGTCGGGCGGCCTCATCGACTCGGTGACCGACGACGAGATCCTCGAGGCGCACCGGCTGCTCTCGTCGACCGAGGGCGTGTTCGTCGAGCCCGGGTCGGCCGCGAGCATCGCCGGCCTCGTCAAGATGCACCGTGCCGGCCGGGTGCCGCAGGAGGCCACGATCGTCTGCACCGTGACGGGCCACGGCCTCAAGGACCCGCAGTGGGCCCTGCGCACCGCCGACGGCGCCGACGTCGAGCCGGTGCGCGTGCCGGTCGACGCGTACTCGGTCGCGGCCGCCCTCGGGCTCGAGGGGTGAGGTGAGCGCGGTGCTGCGCCCGGGGGTGGCCGTCGAGGTGGCGGTGCCCGCGAGCAGCGCCAACCTCGGGCCGGGATTCGACTCGGTCGGCTGCGCCCTCGGGGTCTGGGACCGCTGCCGGGCCACGGTCACCGCCGACCCCGGGCTCGTCGTGCACGTCGAGGGGGAGGGTGCCGGGGCGGTGCCGCTCGACGAGACCCACCTCGTGCACCGGGCGATGCGCACGGCGTGGGCCGAGGCCAGGGTCGAGCCGCCGGCCGGGCTGCGCCTGGAGTGCGTCAACGCGGTCCCGCACGGACGCGGGATGGGCTCGTCGGCGACCGCCATCGTCACCGGCATCGTCGCCGCCCTCGGGCTCGCCGCGACCTCGGCCGGCCGGGGCGCGCACGTCGACCTCGACGCCGCGAACTCCCTCGCGGCCCGCCTCGAGGGCCACCCGGACAACGCGTCGGCCAGCGTCTACGGCGGGGTGACTTTGTCGTGGAGCGACGACGCCGGGACGACCACCGTCCGGCTGCCGGTGCACCCGGACGTCGAGCCCGTCGTCCTGGCCCCCGAGACCCAGCTCTCCACCGCCCGGGCCCGCTCCGTGCTGCCGCAGCAGGTGCGGCTCGCCGACGCCGCGGCGAACTCGGCGCGCGCGGCGCTGCTCGTCCACGCGCTCGGGCACGCTCCCGAGCACCTCGTCGAGGCCACCCGCGACTGGTTGCACCAGGAGGCTCGACGCCCCTCCTACGCCGCCTCGATGGCGCTCGTCGACGCCCTGCGCGGCGCTGGGCACGCGGCCGCGATCTCCGGCGCCGGCCCGTCCGTCCTCGTCCTCGCCCACCGGGAGCGGGTCGCACGGGTCCGGGCGTTCGCGCCGGACGGCTGGCGGGTGCTCGCGCCCGGCATCCCGGAGCACGGGGCCGACGTCCGGGTGGTCGCGGAGGGCTGAACGGCCGATTCGGCGCGGCCCGGCGTGGGCGTCCACGGTGCGGTGGTACGGTGGGACCGCGATCGCCGCCGATGCCGGGCCCGTGGCCCGATGCCTGCAGCGAGTCGCCTCCCACGCCCCCTCGGGCAGAGCACGCGGTCCGTCGCGACCGCACGCCCGGGCGTGGTCTCTCCCACCCGACCGGCACCATCGCCGGTCCACGAGCGAGGGGAAGGATCCTTCGTGACAGACACCACCACCCTCGAGGCATCGGCACCGGCCGGCGGTCAGCGCCGCTCCGGCGCCCTCTCCGCCATGCGGCTCGCCGAGCTGCAGGGCCTCGCCTCGAGCATGGGCATCAGCGGCACCGCCAAGATGCGCAAGGGCGACCTCGTGGCCGCCATCCGGGCCCGCCAGAACGGCGAGAGCGGCCCGGCGGCCGAGGAGGCGCCGCGCCCCGCGCGCCGCGCCGAGGCCCCCGAGACCACCCGCGACGAGGCCCCGCCGGCCCGCCAGGAGCGGGACCAGCCCACCGGCCGCCAGGAGCGGATCGAGCGTCAGGACCGCGCGGACCGCCAGGACCGGGCCGAGCGCCAGGACCGGGCCGAGCGCCAGGACCGGGCCGAGCGCCCGGAGCGCGAGCCCCAGCGCGGCCAGGAGCAGCGCAGCCAGGAGCAGCGCGGCCAGGAGCAGCGCGGCCCGGAGCAGCGCGGCCAGGAGCGCCGCGACGACGACGAGGACGGCAGCGGCCGCGGTCGGCGCCGTCGCAACCGGGGTCGCAACCGCGACAAGCGGACCGGCCGCCCCCACGAGCAGGCCGGCGGCCAGCCCGCCGAGGCCGGTGAGCCGCAGATCCACGAGGACGACGTCCTCGTGCCGGTCGCGGGCATCCTCGACATCCTCGACAACTACGCCTTCGTGCGCACCACCGGCTACCTGCCCGGCAGCAGCGACATCTACGTCCCGATGCAGATGGTCAAGCGCTACGGCCTGCGCAAGGGCGACGCCGTCACCGGCAGCATCAAGGCGCCCCGCGAGGGCGAGGAGCCGCAGCAGCAGACCGTCGGCTCGCGCAACAACCGGATGAAGTACACGCCGCTCGCGCGCCTGGAGTCGGTCAACGCGATGACCCCGGACGACGCCCGGCGCCGCCCCGAGTTCGGCAAGCTGACGCCGCTCTACCCGCAGGAGCGGCTGCGGCTCGAGACCGAGCAGTCGATGGTGACCACCCGGATCATCGACCTCGTCGCGCCGATCGGCAAGGGCCAGCGCGGCCTCATCGTCGCGCCGGCCAAGGCCGGCAAGACGATGGTCATGCAGGCCATCGCCAACGCGATCACGACGAACAACCCGGAGTGCCACCTCATGGTCGTCCTCGTCGACGAGCGGCCGGAGGAGGTCACCGACATGCAGCGGGCGGTCAAGGGCGAGGTCATCTCCTCGACCTTCGACCGTCCCGCCGAGGACCACACCACCGTCGCCGAGCTCGCGATCGAGCGGGCCAAGCGGCTGGTCGAGATGGGTCACGACGTCGTCGTCCTGCTCGACTCGATCACCAAGCTCGGCCGCGCCTACAACCTCGCCGCCCCGGCGAGCGGGCGCATCCTCTCGGGTGGTGTCGACTCGGCCGCGCTCTACCCGCCCAAGAAGTTCTTCGGCGCGGCGCGCAACATCGAGAACGGCGGCTCCCTGACCATCCTGGCCACCGCGCTGGTCGAGACCGGCTCGCGGATGGACGAGGTGATCTTCGAGGAGTTCAAGGGCACCGGCAACATGGAGCTCAAGCTCGACCGCCAGCTCGCGAACCGCCGCATCTTCCCGGCCGTCGACGTCAACAACTCGGGCACCCGGCGCGAGGAGATCCTCCTCGCCCCCGACGAGCTGAAGATCATGTGGAAGCTGCGGCGGGTGCTCGCCGCACTGGACAGCCAGCAGGGCATCGAGCTGCTCCTGGACCGCCTCCGCAAGACCAAGACGAACTACGAGTTCCTCGTGCAGGTGCAGCAGACGAGCTCGATCAGGCTCGACGACGAGGACGACGCCTGAGGGCCGTCCCCGTCCGAGGAGAACACGCCGTGCGACCGCGAGGGGGCACGGCGTGTTCTCGTCCCGGCCGCGAGCTCAGCCGCGGGGTACGGCGAGCCGCATCGCCGGCTGGCCGACCGTGACGAACCCGCGCCGGGCGTAGAGGCGCGCCCCGGCCTCGGTGGCGAAGAGGTCGACGCGGGTGACGTCGGTCCGTTCGGCGAACCACGTGAGGAGGTCGTCGGTGCACGCGGCCGCGAGCCCGAGGCCGCGGTGGGCGGGCAGCGTCGCGACGTTGGAGACGAGGCCGACCGAGCCGTTCGGGGCGGACGGCCCCGGGACGAGGGCGGTGACCTCGCCGACGGCCGCCGAGACGACCGCCCCCGCCACCTCGGCGACGACGACCCGCACGCCGGCCGACCCGACGGCGTCGAGGAACCAGTCGCGCGCGCCGGCCCGCCACACCGGGTCGGCGAGGGAGGCGGGGTCGGCGCCCATCGCCTCGAACATCAGCGCGCGGAGGACGACGAGCGCGTCGGCGTCGGCCCGGGTCGCCTCGCGGACCGTGGGAGCACTCACCGGCGCGGGCCCTCGGCGAGGCGCCGCCGCAGCTCGGCCCTCGGGGTCGTCGGGGAGGTCCCACCACGACTCGACCCACCACGTGGCGCCGGCGTCCGCCCACTGCCGCACCGGCGGGCGGACCTCGCCGAACGACCCGTGGCTGTCGCCCTCGACGACCACGTCGTACCCCTCCATGGACCGGCCGGCGTCGGCGCGCAGCGTGCCGATGCGACCGACGATCTCGCGCAGCGCCTCCGGGGTGAGCCGCGACCCGGGGTCCTCGAGCGAGCCGCCCGCGACCGCGGGGAGGACCCCCTGCCACCGCGCCGCCCGCTCGAGGGAGCGCTGGCGGGCGCGGCCGGGCTGGAGGAGGCCGACGCACCACACCGGCGGGTGTGGCCGCTGCACCGGCGGCGGCGGGAGCAACATCTCGACCGGCCGCGCGGACCAGTGCTCGCCGGAGTACTCGAACGGCTGACCCCCGAGGAGCCCCGCGTAGACCGCCAGCCCCTCGTCGAGCTTCGCGGCGCGCACCGCCCGCCCCTCGTCGGGCTCGAAGGCGAGCCAGTTCTCGTGCAGCGCCCCGAGCCCCACCCCGAGCGTCACGCGACCGCCGGAGAGGCGGTCGACCGAGCCGACCCGACCGGCGAGGTCCCAGGGCCGGTACCGCGCGGCCGGGGTGAGCAGGGTGCCGAGCCGGACGCGCTCGGTGAGCACCGCAGCCGCGGCGAGGGTGGCCCAGGCGTCCTGGCCCCACACCGCCTCCCAGGTGAGGACCATGTCCCAGCCGGCGGCCTCGGCGACCCCCGCCAGCTCGGCGAACTCGCGCTCGGTGGCCCACGGGACGACGGCTGCGTACCTCATCCCGCGAGCGTAGGCGCCACCGCCGACGACCGCCCGGGCGATGGCCGCGCGGCTGTGCGGTGGACGGTCCGCTCCACCGTTCGGACATCATCAGCCGGGGAATCTTCCGCGCCGCGGCGGGCCGTCCCTAGATTCCGGAGCGGTCCAACCACTGTGCCCGACCCGGAGAGAGGAGCACCGGTGGACACCGCGCACCGCCCCCGGATCCTCGTCGCCGACGACGACCCGGACATCCGCGACCTCGTGGAGTTCAAGCTCACCCAGTCCGGCTTCGACGTCCACTGCGTCGGCGACGGGCTGGAGGCCTGGGACGCCTTCGTCGGCAGCCCGCCCGACGGCATCGTCCTCGACGTCATGATGCCCGGCCTGTCCGGCATCGACGTCCTGCTCAAGATCCGCGAGCACCAGACCGGCCACCTGCCGGTCCTCATGCTCAGCGCCCGCTCCCGCGACGCCGACGTCGACGCGGGCTTCGCGGTCGGGGCGGACGACTACCTCGTCAAGCCGTTCAGCCCGCGCGAGCTCGTGCACCGCGTCAACGGCATCCTCGCGCGCCCGAGACGATGAGCATCGGCGGCTTCGTCGCCGTCTCCGGCCTCGCCATCGCGACCGCGTCGCTCGCCATGGCGGTCGTCATCGTCGCGCTCAAGGTCCACCGCAGCCTGCGCGCGAGGGTGTGGGAGCGCCGGGTCGAGCCGTACCGCCGTCGGGTCGTCCTCGTCGCCGCGGGCGAGGACACCGAGGACGGCGACACCCTCGCCGAGCTCGCCGGGCTGACCCGCGGGACCCGCAGCGACGTCGACGAGCTCGTCCTGCGCCTGCTCGGCAAGGTGCGCGGCGAGCCGGCCACCGAGCTGGTCGAGCTGCTGCGTCGGCACGGCGCCCTCGAGCGCTCGGCCCGGGAGCTGCGCAGCCGGTCGTCGCTGCGGCGCGCCCGGGCCCTGCACCTCATCGGCCGGTGCCGCGACTGGACCCACGCCGACGCGGCGATCGAGGCCCTCGAGGACCGCTCGCCGCGGGTGCGCGCCCAGGCCGCCCGGACGGTGGGGCAGATCGGCGACCCCCGCGCCGCTCGTCCGCTCCTCGAGGCGCTGCGCCTGGAGGGCGTCCACGCGGGGGACGCCGCGGAGGCACTGGCCGGCCTCGGCCACGGCGCCACCGATGCACTGCTCTGGGCGCTGCACGAGGGCTCGCCCCGGGCCCGCACCGTCGCCGCCCACCTCGCCGGCACCGGCGGGGTCCGGGCGGCGGCCCCGCTGCTCGTCGACCTCGTCGAGCGCAACCCCGACCCCACGGTCGCGGCCACCGCCGTCACCGCACTCGGCCTGGTCGGGCGCTCCTCGGACATCGGCGCCATCGCGGGGGCCACCGTGCGCTACCACCCGCCGCAGCTGCGCCGGGCGGCGGCCGAGGCGCTCGGGGAGCTCGGGGACCCCCTCGGGGTCGCGGTCCTCGTGCGGCTGCTCGCCGACCGCGAGTCGCAGGTCTCGGAGGCGGCCGCCCGCTCGCTGCTGGCCCTCGGCCCCGCCGGCCGCGCCGCCCTCGCCCTCAACGCGCACCTGCCCACGGCCGGGGCCGCCCTCGCCCAGGCCCGGCTCACGGGGGTGGCGGTGTGACCTGGGCCGAGGTGCACGATGGCGTGCACGGGGCGCTCGAGGCGTTCTTCTCGGTCACCGCGCCGTTCGTGTTCACCTACTTCCTCCTCATCAACACCTCCTACCTCGTCCTCGTCGTCCTCGCGGCCGGCGGCTTCCACCGGCACATGCGCGAGAAGGACACCCGCCGCGAGATGACGGCGGGGGAGATGACCCCCGGGGTCTCGGTCGTCGTCCCGGCGTACAACGAGGAGACCCTCATCGTCACCTCGGTGCGGGCGATGCTCGCGCTGCGCTACCCCCGGCACGAGGTCGTCGTCGTCGACGACGGCAGCACCGACGGCACGCTGGCCGCGCTCACCCGGGCCTTCGACCTCGTCGAGGTGCCCCACCGCGCGACCGGGGAGATCCCCGTGCGCGTGGCGGTCCGCCGGGTCCTCGTCCCGCGCAACGGGCACACGCCGCTGCTCGTCGTCTCCAAGGACAACTCCGGCCGCTCCGAGGCCATCAACGTCGGCATCAACGCGGCCCGTCAGGAGATCGTCGTCATCACCGACGCCGACTCGGTGCTCGAGCCGGACGCGCTGGTGCGGGTCACCCAGCCCTTCATCGACGACCCGCTCCGGGTGGTCGCGGCCGGCGGCACCGTGCGGGCGGTCAACGGCAGCAAGGTGATGTCCGGACGCCTCGTCCGCCTCCAGATGCCGAGGTCGTGGCTGGCCCGCGCGCAGGTGATGGAGTACCTGCGCAGCTTCCTCATCGGGCGCACCGGCTGGGCGGCGGTCGACACCCTGCTCCTCATCAGCGGTGCGTTCGGCGTCTACCGGCGCGACGTCGTCATCGAGGCCGGCGGGCTCGACCCGGACAGCATCGGTGAGGACTTCGAGCTCTGCCTCAAGGTGCACCGGATGATGCGCGACGCCGGGCGCGAGTACCGGATGGTCTTCGTGCCCGAGCCGGTGTGCTGGACCGAGGTGCCGACGACGCTCGCGGTCCTGCACCGCCAGCGCAAGCGGTGGCACCGCGGGCTGTGGGAGACCCTGTGGGCCTACCGCGGCATGCTCTTCCGCCGGCGCTACGGCCGGATCGGCTGGCTCGGGCTCCCGTACTACTGGGCCTTCGAGCTCGTCGCGCCGCTCCTCGAGGTCGTCGGCATCGTCGTCGTCCCGCTCGGCCTGGTCTTCGGCGCCGTCAACGTGCGCTTCGCCCTGCTCCTCCTGCTCGTCGCGTACGGCTACGCGATCCTCGTGACGCTCGCCGCGATGTCGGTGGAGGAGTGGGCCTTCCACCGGTACGAACGGTGGCGCGACCTCGCCGTCGCCGTCGTCGCCACCGTCTTCGAGAACGTCGGCTACCGCCAGCTGACCGTCTGGTGGCGGCTCGAGGGGTGGTGGGCCAGCCTGCGCGGCACCCAGCCGGTGTGGGGTGTGATGACCCGGGCCGGGTTCGAGGAGGACACGGCGTGAGCGCCCCCGCGGCGTGGGCGGGCAACGTGGCCGCCACGGGTGTCGCGCTCGCAGCGATGGCGGTGGCGGCGGTCCTCGTCGCGACCGGTGCCGCCCTGCTCGTCCGGCACCGCACGGCGGCGGGTCTCGCCGCCCTCGCCGCCGCCCGCGACGAGCACGCCACCGCGACCGCCGAGGTCGAGCGGCTGCACGCGCTCGCCGTCGAGGTGGTGCGCAGCGTGCACGGTGCGACCAACCTCGCGACGGCCCTGCGCGGGGTGTGCGCCCGGGTGGGGCAGACCCTCGACGTCGACCGCGTCGCCCTCCTGACGCTCGGCGACGACCGCGAGCTGCGCAAGTGGGAGCAGTGGCACCGCCCGGAGCTCTCCTCGATGCCGCCGCCGCCGGCCGAGCTCGTCGCCCTCGTCGCACCTGTTGCCCACGAGCTGCTGCTCGGCGCCCGCGTCGCGGTCCCGGACGTCCTCGCGCCCGGCCACCGCCAGGACGCGCTGACCGGCGAGCTGCGCCGCCTGTCCGGCGAGGCCCGGGCCCTCCTCGTCCTGCCCGTCGGGGTCACCGAGCGCGGCCTGGGCCTCCTGGTCTGCCTGACGACCGACCGGCCCCGCCCCTGGAGCGCCGCGGAGGTGCGGGCGGTGGAGGAGGTCTCCGCCTTCGTCGCGCAGGCGGTCGTCAACCAGCGCCTCCTCGAGGTGCAGGAGCTCCAGGTGCGCGAGCTGCGCGCGCTCGACGAGTACAAGGACGAGTTCCTCGCCACCGTCAGCCACGAGCTGCGCACGCCGCTCACCTCGATCGGCGGCTACCTCGAGATCCTCCGCGACGGTGACCTCGGCGAGGTGCTGCCGGCCCAGGAGCGGGCGCTCGACGTCATCGAGCGCAACGCCGAGCGCCTGCGGGGGCTCATCGAGGACCTCCTCGTCCTCGGCCGGATGGAGTCCGCCGGCCCGCAGGCCGCCCGTGAGCCGGTCGACCTGGCCGACGTCGCGGCCACCGCCGTCGAGCTGTTCGGCCCGAGTGCGGCCCACGCGGACGTGCACCTCGTCCTCGAGGTGCCCGAACGCGGCCTCGTCGTCGAGGGCGACGCCGCCCAGCTCGAGCGGGCGGTCCTCAACGTGCTGGGCAACGCGGTGAAGTTCACCCCCGCCGGCGGCCGCGTCACCCTCCGGGCCCGGAGCGACGGGCGATCGGTCCGCGTGGAGGTCGAGGACACCGGCATCGGCATCTCGGCCGGCGACCTCGCGCGGCTCTCCGAGCGGTTCTTCCGCGGGGCCACCGCCACGGCCGCCGAGATCCCCGGGAGCGGCCTCGGGCTGAGCATCGTGCGGGGCCTCGTCGAGGCCCACGGCGGCGTCGTCGACATCGGCTCCGCCGAGGGGTACGGGACGACCGTCGGCCTCGTCCTCCCGGTCGCGCTCGAGGTCCCCGGGGCGACCGCGGACGCCGGTGCGGACGCGCCGGCCGAGCCGGCGCCACCCCCCGACCGGCCGGTGCCCGCGCGGGGGAATGCCCTGCCGACCGGCGCCGTTTAGGTCACCGTGTGCCACCTCTGGCACACTTGACCGCTGGACCGGTTCACGGCACAGACGCGTTTCCTGAGCGACCTCCCCACGAGGGTCGCAGGCGGGGCGCCAGAGGGCTTGCAGCAGAGTGCTGGGCCCGCCGACCCGGGGACATCCGAGGAGAACATCGTGAAGAAGGACATCCACCCGGAGTACGTGGAGACCACCGTCACCTGCACGTGTGGCAACACGTTCACCACCCGCAGCACGGCGGCGGGCGGCGTCATCCACGCCGACGTCTGCAGCGCCTGCCACCCGTTCTACACGGGCAAGCAGAAGATCCTCGACACCGGTGGCCGCGTGGCCCGGTTCGAGGCCCGCTACGGCAAGAAGGCCGCCAAGTAGCATCCGCGACGCGCCGGTCCGTCCCCTCCTGGGCGGGCCGGCGCGTCCGTGTCTCCGCCCCGTCCCGCCCGTGCCCGAGGAGGCAACGCCGATGATCGAGTCCGCCGAGGCGCTCGTCGCCGAGCACGCCGCCCTCGAGCGCGAGATGGCCGACCCCGCGGTCGCCGCCGACCCCGAGCGCAGCCGCGAGGTCGCCAAGCGGTACGCTGCGCTCGGCCCGACCGTGGCGGCCCACTCCGCGTGGGTGCGGGCCCGCGACGACCTCGGGGCGGCCCGCGAGCTGGCCCGCGAGGACGCCGCGTTCGCCGACGAGGTGCCCGCCCTCGAGGCGGCGCTCGCCGAGGCCGAGGACCGGCTGCGCCGGCTCCTGGTGCCCCGCGACCCCGAGGACGACCGCGACGTCATCCTCGAGGTCAAGGCGGGGGAGGGCGGCGAGGAGTCCGCGCTGTTCGCCGGCGACCTGCTGCGGATGTACCTGCGGCACGCGGAGCGGCGCGGCTGGCGCACCGAGGTGCTCGACGCCACCGAGTCCGACCTCGGCGGCTACAAGGACGTCCGCGTGGCCGTGAAGTCCCGCGGCGTCCCCCGGCCGGGTGAGGCGCCGTGGGCGCGGCTGAAGTACGAGGGCGGGGTCCACCGGGTGCAGCGCGTCCCGGTCACCGAGAGCCAGGGCCGGGTCCACACCTCGGCCGCGGGCGTGTGGGTGATGCCGGAGGCCGAGGAGGTCGAGGTGCAGATCGACCCGAACGACCTGCGGGTCGACGTCTTCCGCTCCAGCGGTCCCGGCGGGCAGAGCGTCAACACGACCGACTCCGCGGTCCGGATCACGCACCTGCCGACCGGCCTGGTCGTCTCGTGCCAGAACGAGAAGAGCCAGCTGCAGAACCGCGAGGCGGCGCTGCGGGTGCTCCGCGCGCGGCTGCACCAGATCGCCGTCGACGAGCGCCGGGCCGCCGAGTCCGACGTCCGGGCGGGCCAGGTGCGCACCGTCGACCGGTCCGAGCGCATCCGCACCTACAACTTCCCGGAGAACCGGATCAGCGACCACCGCACCGGGTACAAGGCGCACAACCTCGACGCCGTGCTGGACGGCGACCTCGACCCGGTCGTCCAGTCGGCGCTCGACGCCGACGAGGCCGCGAAGCTCGCGGCGATCGCCGACCGATGACCACGCCGCCCCACCCCACGATCGCCGCGGCGGTCGCCTCCGCCCGTGCCGCGTTCGACGGGGAGGGCATCGGCTCGCCCGATGCCGACGCCGTCGAGCTCGCGGCCTTCGCGCTGGGCACCGACGCCTCCGAGGTCCGGCGGCGCATGGTGCTCCGCGACGCCGCCGACGCGGGTTTCCTCGACCGCTACGACGGCCTCGTCGCGGAGCGACTCTCGCGGGTCCCGCTGCAGCACCTCACCGGACGAGCCTTCTTCCGGCGGCTCACCCTCGCCGTCGGGCCCGGTGTCTTCGTCCCCCGGCCGGAGACCGAGGTGACGGCCGGCCTCGCCATCGACGCGGCCCGCGAGGCGGGGGAGCGGCCGCTCGTCGTCGACCTCTGCACCGGGTCGGGCGCCATCGCCCTTGCCGTCGCCGACGAGGTCCCCGGAGCGCGGGTGCACGCGGTCGAGCTCGGACCCGAGGCGCACGCCTGGGCCGCACAGAACGTGGCGCGCCTCGGCCTGCTCGTCCAGCTGCGCCTGGGCGACGCCACGACCGCCTTCGACGACCTCGAGGGCTCCGTCGACGTCGTCGTGAGCAACCCGCCGTACATCCCGGACGGTGCCGTGCCCGTCGACCCCGAGGTGCGCGACCACGACCCGGAGCTGGCGCTCTACGGTCGCTCACGCGACGGCCTCGCCGTGCCGCTCGCCGTCGCCGCCCGCGCCGCGGTGCTCCTCCGGCCCGGCGGCACGCTGGTCATGGAGCACGCCGACGAGCAGGGCGAGAGCCTCCCGGCGGCGCTGCGCGCGACGGGTGACTGGGTCGACGTCGTCGACCACCGCGACCTCACCGGGCGCCCGCGCACCACGGTCGCGGTGCGAGCCTCCTAGGCTGGCCCCCATGAGCCCGGTCTTCGACTGCACCACCGAGGCGGGGCGCGCCGACGCGCTCCCGAAGGTCGCCGAGGGCGTGCGCCGCGGCAGCCTCGTCGTCCTGCCCACCGACACCGTCTACGGCATCGGCGCGGACGCGTTCTCCCCGGAGGCCGTCCGCGCCCTCCTCGACGCCAAGGGTCGGGGCACGGACATGCCGCCGCCGGTCCTCGTGCCCGAGGCGCGCACCCTCGAGGGCCTGGCCACCGACGTGCCCGAGTACGCCCGGGCCCTCGTGGCGGCGTTCTGGCCCGGTCCGCTGACCATCGTCCTGCGCGCCCAGCCCTCGCTCGCCTGGGACCTCGGCGAGACCGGCGGCACCGTCGCCCTCCGGATGCCGGACGACGAGGTGGCGCTCGCCCTGCTCCGGGAGGTCGGGCCGATGGCGGTCAGCAGCGCCAACCGCACCGGGTACCCGGCGAGCCGCACCGTCGTCGAGGCCGCGACGCAGCTCGGGGCGAGCGTGGAGTTCTACCTCGACGGCGGACCGAGCACCGGCGGGCTCGCCTCGACCATCGTCGACTGCACCCGCGAGGAGCCGGCCGTCCTGCGCCTGGGGGCGCTCTCCGAGCAGGAGGTCATGGACGTCGTCGAGCGGTCGCGGACCGACGCCCTAGAGTTGTCGCGCGCCGAGACCGACGCGCAGACCCAGGACGAGCCGCGGGAGACCACTGACGATGAGTGACACGTTCTACGGATCCGACGTCGACGCCCTGGCCGCGTTCGACCCCGAGATCGCCTCGGTCCTCACCGGCGAGCTGGCCCGGCTGCGCAGCGGCCTCCAGCTCATCGCCAGCGAGAACCTCTCGAGCCCGGAGGTGCTCACCGCGCTCGGCTCGACGCTCTCGAACAAGTACGCCGAGGGCTACCCCGGCCGGCGCTACTACGGGGGCTGCGCCGAGGTCGACAAGGCCGAGTCGCTGGCCATCGAGCGCTGCAAGGCCCTCTTCGGCGCCGACCACGCGAACGTCCAGCCGCACTCCGGCGCGAGCGCCAACCAGGCCGTCTACGGCGCCTTCCTCAAGCCGGGCGAGACGATCCTCGCGATGAGCCTGCCGCACGGCGGCCACCTGACCCACGGCTCGAAGGTGTCGTTCTCCGGCAAGTGGTTCGACGCGGTGCACTACGGCGTCGACAAGGACACCGAGGACATCGACTACGCCGAGGTGGAGCGGCTCGCCAAGGAGCACCGTCCCAAGGTGATCCTCGCCGGCGGTTCCCCCCACCCCGGGCTCATCGGCTTCGCGCGCTTGCGGGCGATCGCGGACGAGGTCGGGGCGATCTTCTGGGTCGACGCCGCGCACTTCATCGGGCTCGTCGCCGGTGGCGCCATCCCCAGCCCGGTGCCGTACGCCGACGTCGTCTCCTTCACGACGCACAAGGTGCTCCGCGGCCCCCGCTCGGGCGCGATCATCTGCACCGCAGAGCACGCGGCGACCATCGACAAGGCCGTCTTCCCGATGATGCAGGGCGGGCCGCAGATGCACTCGATCGCGGCGAAGGCGGTCAACTTCAAGGAGTGCGCCACCCCCGAGTACGCCGCGTACACCCGACAGGTCGTCGCGAACGCCAAGGTCCTCGCGCAGTCGCTCGGCGAGCACGGCATCCGTCCGACGACCGGTGGCACCGACACCCACCTGAGCCTCCACGACCTCCAGGGCGTCCTCGTCACCGGTGTCGACGCCGAGGCGCGCAGTGACGCCGCGGGCATCACGCTCAACAAGAACGCCATCCCCTTCGACCCGCAGAAGCCGAACATCGCCTCGGGCATCCGGGTCGGCACGCCGTGCGTCACGACCCAGGGGATGGGGGAGGACGAGATGCGCACCATCGCCCGGCTCATCGCCCGGGCGGTCGTCGACGGCGACGCCGACCCCGAGCACGCGGTCTCCCGCGAGGTCCGCGCCGAGGTCACCGAGCTCGTGGGGGCCTTCCCCGCGTACCCGCGACCGGCCTGAGCCGCCCCGGAGCCCCTCACCCGTGTCGATGCCGACCCCGCCGAGCGATCCGGAGCCGCGGCTCCTGACGCGGCTCAACCGTCGGGGCTTCCGGCTCGTCATGCTCCTCGACGGCCTCGCGGTCCTCGGCCTGTCGGTCCTGACGATGCTCGTGCGCTACGGGCTGCCGCCGTGGTCGGTCTACACCGTCCCGCAGTACGCGCTCTCGTTCTCGGTGTCGGCGCTCATCTTCCTCGTCGCGTTCTACTTCGGCGGGCTCTACGAGCGGGAGCCGCGGCTCGGTGGCGCGGCGGTGCTGCCGAGGGCCGGCCGGCTCTCGCTCGCGGCCGGGAGCTTCGTCGCCCTCCTCAACCTCGCCCTGAGCGGGCTGGCGCGCCAACGCGGCTCCTCGCTCACCGAGCGGGTCCTGCCGTTCCCCATCTCGCACCTCGTCGTGGTCATCGTCCTCGCGGCGCTGGCGGTGGCCGTCAACCGCGGCGTCGTCCACTGGCTGCGCACCCGGCGCGAGGGACTGCCCCGGGTCGTCCTCGCCGGCGTCGCCCCCGACATCGCCCTGGCCCGCGAGCACGTCGAGGTCAACGGCTCGATGCTCGAGGTGGTCGCCGAGGTCGACGACCCGCACGCGGTCGTCGAGACCGTCGCGCGCACCGACGCCACCGACGTCCTCCTCCTGACCGCCGGCTGGCTGGACCTGTGGTACCCGCGCACCATCGGGCGCCTCGACCAGCGCGACGTCACCGTGCTGCTGCGGGTCGGTGGCCGCGAGACCCTGTTCGGACTCGACCGGCTGCGCGAGGTGGCCGGGTTGCCCTTCGTCCTCCTCATGCCCCAGACGATGGCCGCCTCGCAGCGGCACTTCAAGCGGCTGCTCGACCTCGTCCTCGTCCTCGTCACCGCCCCGGTGTGGCTCCTCCTGCTCGCCGGGGTGGCGCTGCACCAGCTGGCCGTCGCCGGCCGTCCGCTGCTCTACCGGCAGACCCGGGTCGGGGTGGGGGGAGAGACCTTCGAGATGGTCAAGTTCCGCACCATGCGCACCGACGCCGAGGTCGCCGGCGCCCAGCTGTCCTCCGGCTCGGCCGACCCGCGGGTCATCCCGGCCTGCCGGTGGCTGCGGGCCACCCGGGCCGACGAGCTGCCGCAGATCCTGCACATCCTCACCGGCCGGATGTCCGTCGTCGGGCCGCGCCCCGAGCGCCCCGAGCTCACCGAGGGGTTCGAGAAGGAGATCGCGGGGTACACCCGTCGGCACGAGGTGCCGCCCGGGCTCACCGGCCTGGCCCAGATCCACGGGCGCTACCACACCGACGCCGAGTACAAGCTGGGCTACGACCTGCAGTACCTCGTCAACTGGTCGCCGCTGCTCGACCTCGAGATCATCGCCAGGACCATCTGGGTGGTCCTGGCACGGCGGGTCTGACCTGCGGTTTTGCCCTCGGGTACCGCTTGTGATAACTTTCACAAGCCGTCCCGGAGACCCCTCCGCCACGACCACCGAAGAGGCCGATCACGGATGACCGACCCCCAGGAGAACGCCGTCGCCCCCGCGGGCGCACCGTTCGCGGTGATGCTCCGTGGGGCCCTCGTCCCGGCCACGGTCGCCGGCGTCCTCGCCGTCGTCGTCCTCGCGCTCGTCCGCGGCGGCGACTCGGTCGTCGGCTCGCTGCTCGGCCTCGCCGTCTCGGTCGGGTTCTACGCCTCGGGGATGTTCCTCCTCAGCCGGCTCGTCCGCAGCGCCAGCCCGCACGCGTTCTTCGCCGTCGCGATGGCCGTCTACCTCGGCCAGGTCCTCGCGCTGCTCGTCTTCTTCATCGTCTTCCGCGACGCCTCGTGGGTCGACGGCACCGCGCTCGCGGTGACCGCGCTCGTCGTGACGCTCGCCTGGCAGGCCTTCGCCTACCGGGCCATGAAGACCGCCCGCTTCCCGATCTACGACGAGCCCGACGACACCCCACGGGACCCGTCGTGACGGCCCCCCGGGCCGCCGGTCCCGCCGTCGCGACCACGCGCGGGGGTCGGGTAGCGTACGTCCAGTCCACCCGGGAGCCCGTCGCCGGCACCCGTGACGTCCCCGAGGAGAAGGTGTGAGCCCGACCGTGGTCTCCGCTAGCTTGCTGCCCGCCGCCGTCGCGACCGCGGGGGGTGGCGAGGGTGGCTTCAACACCCCGGGCGTCGCGAACTTCTGGTGGCCGGTCATCCCCTTCGACGGGACCGGCCCCTGGGCGCTCACCCGTCCGGCCCTCGTCCTGCTCATCTCGGTCGGCCTGCTCGCGTGGTTCTACGTCGGCGCCACCCGCAAGCTGAGCGTGGTCCCGAGCAAGAGCCAGTTCCTCGTCGAGGGCTCCTACAACTTCGTCCGGAACACCATCGGGCGCGACATCATCGGCAGCAAGGACTTCCTCCAGTTCGTCCCGCTGCTGCTCACCCTCTTCACGCTCATCCTCGTGAACAACGTGTTCGGGATCTTCCCGTTCATCCAGTTCCCGACGATGAGCCGGGTCGGCATCCCGATCGTCCTCACGCTCATCGTGTACATCACCTACCACACGGTCGCGATCCGCCGGAAGCACGGCGTGGTGCCCTACTTCAAGAGCCTCGTCCCGCCGGGCCTGCCGGGCTGGCTCAAGCCGATCCTCTTCGTGCTCGAGTTCCTCACGTACTTCGTCATCCGGCCGCTGACCCTCGCCCTGCGACTCTTCGGCAACATGCTCGCCGGGCACCTCATGCTCCTGGTCTTCATCGTCGGCGGCGAGTACCTCCTCCTCGAGGGCGACAACCTCTTCCTCCGGTTCTCCGGCGTCCTCTCGTTCGCCTTCTCGATCGGGATGACCTTCTTCGAGCTCCTCATCGAGTTCCTCCAGGCCTTCATCTTCACGCTGCTCGCCGCGCTGTACATCAGCGACGCGGTGAGCGAGCACCACTGACCCCCGGCCTCGTCCGGGAGCACGACCCACGTACCACCCCCGACGCCGGGACCGGCCCGGCGCCACCGAAAGGAACACACGACATGTACGGCTCCATCGCCTACCTCGGCTACGGTCTCGCCGCGATCGGCCCCGGCATCGGTGTCGGCCTGATCTTCGCCGCCTACATCAACGGTGTGGCCCGTCAGCCCGAGGCCCGCGGCATGCTCCAGACCATCGCCTTCACCGGCATGGCGATCACGGAGGCGCTGGCCATCCTCGGTCTCGTCTTCGCCTTCGTCTTCCAGGGCACGAACCCCAACTGACGAACGTCCGGCCCCGCGTGGGCCGGACCCCGCTCGACCTGAACCGACGAGATAAGGACGCGATGTGATCACCGCATCCGTAGTGGCCGCCGAGGGCACTGGTTACCCCTCGGGCTTCCCGCTGCTGCCCCACCCCGGCGAGATGATCATCGGGGTCATCGCCTTCGGCATCCTGTACTGGCTGTACAAGACCAAGGTGGTGCCGCGCCTCGAGGAGCTCTACGAGGAGCGTGCCGCCGCCATCGAGGGCGGCATGCAGCAGGCCGAGCAGGCCCAGGCCGAGGCCCGCGCCGCGCTGGAGCAGTACACCGCCCAGCTCGCCGAGGCCCGCGCCGAGGCCGGCTCGATCCGTGAGTCCGCCCGGGAGCAGGGCGCCCAGATCGTCGCGGAGATGCGCGCCCAGGCCCAGGCCGAGGCGACCCGCATCACCGAGGCGGCCAAGCGCCAGGTCGAGGCCGAGCGCCAGCAGGCGGTCGTGCAGCTCCGCCAGGAGGTCGGCGCGCTGTCGACCAGCCTCGCGAGCAAGATCGTCGGGGAGTCCCTCGAGGACGAGGTCCGCCAGAAGGGCATCGTCGACCGGTTCCTCGCCGAGCTCGAGGCCGGCGAGGTCCGGCCCGAGAAGGTCGCCCCGGCCGGGCAGGACGCCTGATGCGTGGCTCGTCCCGCGGTGCCGCGAAGGTCTCCCAGGAGGCCCTCGACGCCGCCCTGGGCAGCGCCGACGCGGCCACCCTCGCCGAGGAGCTCTTCGCGGTGACCGGCGTCGTCGAGGGCACCGCGTCGCTGCGGCGCGCCCTCGCCGACCCGTCCCGCGAGGGCGAGGCGAAGGCGGCGCTGGCGCGCTCCCTGTTCGGCGGGAAGGTCGGCGAGCCCACCCTCGGCCTGGTCGCGACCGCGGTCGGGCAGCGCTGGGCCGGCGAGCGCGACCTCGGGGACACCCTCGAGAGCCTCGCCGTCCAGGCACTGCTCGCGAGCGCCGAGTCGGCGGGCCGGATCGACCGCGTCGAGGACGAGCTGTTCCGCTTCGAGCGGATCGTCGCCGCCGACCCCGGTCTGCGCGACACGCTCTCGAGCCGGAACACCGACGCCGACGGCAAGGCGGGGCTGGTCCGCACGCTGCTCGCCGACAAGGCCGCCCCGGAGACGGTGCGCCTCGCCGAGCAGGCGGTGCGCGTGCCGCGCGGGCGCCGGCTCGACCGGGTCATGGAGACCTACCTCGAGCTCGCCTCGCGCCGCCGCGACGAGCTCACCGCGCTCGTCACCTCCGCCGTGCACCTCGACGAGCAGCAGCAGGCCCGCCTGCGCGGCGCGCTCGAGAAGCACTACGGCAAGCACGTCGCGCTGCAGGTGGTCCTCGACCCGTCCGTCATGGGCGGGATCCGCGTCCAGGTCGGCGACGAGGTCGTCGACGGCACCGTGCTGCGGCGCCTCGACGAGGCCCGGCGGCACCTTTCCGGCGGCTGAGCCCACGCACTCCCAGAACCGAACACGCACCACCCCACACGAAGACTTCGGCCCCACGGGGGGCCGGTGACCGAGGAGAAGATCAGACATGACGGAGCTCTCGATCCGTCCGGACGAGATCCGGGACGCGCTGGACAGCTACGTGCGCTCCTACGAGCCGGGCACGGCCTCCCGCGAGGAGGTGGGCCGCGTCACCGACGCGGGTGATGGCATCGCGCACGTCGAGGGTCTGCCCTCGGCGATGACCAACGAGCTGCTCCAGTTCGAGGACGGCACGCTGGGACTCGCGCTCAACCTCGACGTCCACGAGATCGGCGTCGTCGTCCTCGGCGAGTTCTCGGGCATCGAGGAGGGCCAGGAGGTCAAGCGGACCGGCGAGGTCCTCTCGGTCCCCGTCGGCGACGCCTTCCTCGGCCGGGTCGTCGACCCGCTCGGCACCCCGATCGACGGGCTCGGCGACATCGCCTCCGACGAGCGTCGCGCCCTCGAGCTGCAGGCCCCCACGGTGGTCCAGCGCAAGTCGGTGCACCAGCCGCTGCAGACCGGCCTCAAGGCGGTCGACGCGATGACCCCGATCGGCCGCGGCCAGCGCCAGCTGATCATCGGCGACCGCCAGACCGGCAAGACGACGGTCGCGGTCGACACGATCATCAACCAGAAGGCGTTCTGGGAGACCGGCGACCCGGAGAAGCAGGTCCGCTGCATCTACGTCGCCATCGGCCAGAAGGGCTCGACGATCGCCTCCGTGCGCGGCACCCTCGAGGAGGCGGGCGCGATGGAGTACACGACCATCGTCGCGGCCCCGGCCTCCGACTCCGCGGGCTTCAAGTACCTCGCGCCGTACACCGGCTCGGCCATCGGCCAGCACTGGATGTACCAGGGCAAGCACGTCCTCATCGTCTTCGACGACCTGTCCAAGCAGGCGGAGGCCTACCGCGCCGTCTCGCTCCTGCTGCGCCGTCCGCCGGGCCGCGAGGCCTACCCGGGTGACGTCTTCTACCTGCACAGCCGGCTGCTCGAGCGCTGCGCCAAGCTCTCCGACGACCTCGGCGCGGGATCGATGACCGGCCTGCCGATCATCGAGACCAAGGCCGGCGACGTCTCGGCGTACATCCCGACCAACGTCATCTCGATCACCGACGGCCAGATCTACCTCCAGGCCGACCTGTTCAACGCCAACGTGCGCCCGGCCATCGACGTGGGTGTCTCGGTCTCCCGGGTCGGCGGCGCCGCCCAGATCAAGGGCATGAAGGACGTCGCGGGCCGGCTCAAGCTCGACCTCGCGCAGTACCGCGCCCTCGAGGCGTTCGCCATGTTCGCCTCCGACCTCGACCCGGCCTCCCGGGCCCAGCTGGCCAAGGGTGCCCGCCTCGTCGAGCTGCTCAAGCAGCCGCAGGCCGCGCCGGTGCCGGTCGAGGAGCAGGTCGTCTCGATCTGGATGGGGACCACGGGCAAGCTCGACAGCGTCGCCGTCGAGGACGTGCGCCGCTTCGAGGCCGAGTTCCTCGACCACCTGCGCCGCACCAAGCCCGAGCTCCTCGCGGCCATCCGCGAGACCGGCAAGTTCGAGGAGAGCACCGCGCAGGCGCTCGAGTCCGAGGTCGAGTCGTTCAAGGCCAAGCTGTTCGACGGCAGCGGCGCCGACGGCGTGCAGGCGGGTGACGAGGCCGAGGACGGGGCCGCCGACAAGGCGATGGACTCCGACCAGGAGCAGATCGTCCGCCAGAAGCGCTGAGCGCACGGTCCACCGAGCACACACCACGAAAGGCGGGATGACATGGGAGCGCAGATCCGGGAGTACCGGCAGCGCATCCGGGCCGTCACCTCGACGAAGAAGATCACCCGGGCCATGGAGCTCATGGCCGCCGCCCGCGTCGTCAAGGCGCAGGAGGCGGTCCGTGAGTCCACCCCGTACGCCCGCGCCCTGACCCGCGCGGTCTCGGCGGTCGCGACCTTCTCCAACGAGGACCACCCCCTCACCTCCGAGAAGGAGGACGTGCGCCGGGCCGCGGTGGTCATCATGACCTCGGACCGTGGTCTGGCCGGTGCGTACAGCTCCTCGGTCCTCAAGGAGAGCGAGCGGCTCGTCGCGCGCCTGCGCGAGGAGGGCAAGGAGGTCGTCCCGTACCTCCTCGGCCGCAAGGCGATCGGCTTCTACCGGTTCCGCCGTCGCGAGTTCGCGGCGGAGTGGAGCGGGTTCTCCGAGAAGCCGACCTTCGAGGTGGCACGCGAGGTGGGGGAGCGGCTGGTCGCGGACTTCACGACCGCCACCGACGAGGGCGGCGTCGACGAGGTCCACATCGTCTTCACCCGGTTCGTGTCGATGGTCACCCAGGAGCCCGAGGTCATCCGGCTGCTGCCGCTCGAGGTCGTCGAGGGCGAGGAGAAGCCCGCGGCCGAGGACCTCCTGCCGCTCTACGAGTTCGAGCCGAGCGCGACCCAGGTGCTCGACGCGCTCCTGCCGAAGTACGTCAACGCCCGGATCTTCAACTGCATGCTCCAGGCCGCGGCCTCCGAGCTCGCCGCCCGCCAGCGCGCGATGAAGTCGGCGACCGACAACGCCGAGGAGCTCATCAAGAAGTACACCCGGCTGGCCAACCAGGCCCGCCAGGCCGAGATCACCCAAGAGATCAGCGAAATCGTCGGTGGCGCCAGCGCGCTGGCCGAGAGCAAGTGAGAGAGAGACCCATGACTGCCACTGTCACCGAGAAGAGCGAGGCGACCGCGGCCGGCGGCGTCGGCCGGATCTCCCGCATCATCGGCCCGGTCGTCGACGTCGAGTTCCCCGTCGACGCGATGCCCGAGCAGTACAACCTGCTGACCACCGAGGTCGAGATCGGTGGCGAGACCAAGGCGCTCAACCTCGAGGTCGCGCAGCACATCGGCGACAACATGGTCCGCGCGATCTCGCTGCAGCCCACCGACGGCCTCGTGCGCGGCACCGCCGTCCAGGACACCGGCGGTCCGATCACCGTGCCCGTCGGCGACGTCACGCTCGGCAAGGTCTTCAACACCACGGGCGTCTGCCTCAACCTCGAGGAGGGCCAGACCCTCGACGTCCAGGAGCGCTGGGGCATCCACCGCACCGCGCCGGCGTTCGACCAGCTCGAGTCCAAGACCCAGATGTTCGAGACCGGCATCAAGGTCATCGACCTCCTCACGCCGTACGTCCAGGGCGGCAAGATCGGCCTCTTCGGTGGTGCGGGCGTCGGCAAGACCGTCCTCATCCAGGAGATGATCGCCCGCGTCGCCCGCGACCACGGTGGTGTCTCGGTGTTCGCCGGCGTCGGCGAGCGCACCCGTGAGGGCAACGACCTCATGGTCGAGATGGAGGAGGCGGGGGTCCTCGGTCAGACCGCCCTCGTCTTCGGCCAGATGGACGAGCCGCCGGGCACCCGCCTGCGCGTCGCCCTCTCGGCGCTCACGATGGCCGAGTACTTCCGCGACGTCCAGAAGCAGGACGTGCTCCTCTTCATCGACAACATCTTCCGCTTCACCCAGGCCGGCTCGGAGGTCTCGACCCTCCTCGGTCGGATGCCCTCCGCGGTCGGGTACCAGCCGACCCTCGCCGACGAGATGGGCGTCCTCCAGGAGCGCATCACCTCGACGCGTGGTCACTCGATCACCTCGATGCAGGCGATCTACGTCCCCGCCGACGACTACACCGACCCGGCGCCGGCGACGACCTTCGCCCACCTGGACGCGACGACCGAGCTCTCCCGCGAGATCGCCTCGCTCGGCATCTACCCGGCCGTGGACCCGCTCACCTCGACGAGCCGGATCCTCGACCGCCGCTACATCTCGACCGAGCACTACGAGACCGCGGTCCGGGTCAAGCAGATCCTCCAGCGCAACAAGGAGCTGCAGGACATCATCGCGATCCTCGGCATCGACGAGCTCTCCGAGGAGGACAAGATCCTCGTCAACCGGGCGCGTCGCATCCAGCGGTTCCTCTCGCAGAACACCTACGTGGCCAAGCAGTTCACCGGCATCGAGGGCTCGACCGTCCCGCTGGCGGACACCATCGAGGCCTTCACGAAGATCTGCGACGGCGAGTACGACCACGTCGGTGAGCAGGCCTTCTTCATGTGCGGTGGCCTCGACGACGTCGAGCGCCAGTGGGCCGAGATCCAGAAGAACCTCTGATGGCCGCTCTCCAGGTCGAGCTCGTCGCCGCGGACCGCAAGGTCTGGGAGGGCGAGGCCAGCCAGGTCAGCGCCCGGTCGGTCGAGGGCGACCTCGGTGTGCTGCCCGGCCACCAGCCGACGCTCGTCGTCCTCGCCGAGGGCGAGGTGCGGATCAACGCCGGCGGCTGGAAGAGCGCCGTCGTCGACGGCGGCTTCATGTCGGTCGACCACGACCGCGTGACGATCGTCGCCGAGACGGTGGACGCCGCGGGCATGGGCTCCTGACGACCGGGGCGGGGACGGGCTGCGGATGGATGCACTGGTCGCCTCCGAGCTCGTCCTCGCCCTCGTCGTCCTGGTCGTCGTCGGCGCGTTCACCTTCGTGTGGGCGCGCCGACGCTTCATCTCCGGGGACGGCCGGCCGGTGATGCTCTGCGCGCTGCGCGACGAGCCCGGCGCGCGCTGGCGGCTCGGGCTGGCCCGGCTCGGCGCCGAGCGTTTCGAGTGGTTCAGCATCGTCGGGCCCTCGCTGCGGCCCGAGGTCTCGTGGCTGCGCGGCGAGGTGCAGCTCGGCTCGCCGCAGCCGACGTCCGACGTCATCCCCGGACTGGCCGAACCGGTCGCGGTCACCGGCCGGGCCGCGGGGCGCTCGTGCGAGTTCGCCTTCGTCCCGGCGGCCTACACCGCCGTCCGGGCCTGGCTGGAGTCCAGCCCGCCCGGCTTCAACGTCAACGTCGCCTGAGCCTCCCCCTCGAGTCGCCGCGCGTATCGGGTGACCCGATATCACCGCGCTTCACCCGAGATCGCTTCTCCCGCGAAGCGCGCCCGTATCGGGTGACCCGATACGCGTGCGTCGTGGTGCGGGTCAGGGGCGGGGGGCATCCTCCCGGCCGCCGCCCGGCTGCCAGAGGACGTCGCCTCCGGCGTCGACGTTCGCGGTGCGGGCGAGGACGAAGAGCAGGTCCGAGAGCCGGTTGAGGTACCGCGCGGTGCTCGGGTTGACCCCGCCGTGCCCGCGCTCGGTCCCCGGGTCGGTGCCGTACTCCTCGATGGCCGACCACGTCGAGCGCTCGGCCCGGCGCACGACGGTGAGGGCCTGGTGCAGGTACGCGGCGCCCGGGGTACCACCCGGGAGGATGAAGGATCGCAGCTTCTCCAGCGGCGCCAGCCACCGGTCGCAGTCGGCCTCGAGCTCGGCCACCCACGCGTCCTTGACCCGCAGCGGCGGGTACTCGTAGCTCTCCTGGAGGGGGGTGCAGAGGTCGGCCCCGACGTCGAACAGGTCGTTCTGCACCCGCAGCAGCACGCCGCGCACCTCCTCCGGCAGGCCGCCGCAGGCGATGGCGACCCCGAGTGCCGCGTTGGCCTCGTTGACGTCCGCGTAGGCCGCGAGCCGGCGGTCGGTCTTGCGGGTGCGGCTGAGGTCGCCGAGGGCCGTCGAGCCGTCGTCGCCGGTCCGGGTGTAGATCCGGGTGAGGTTGACCATGGGCCCAGCCTGTCAGATGCCGCCTCGGGCCACCGCTGTGGCAGGAAGGTGCCAGTGACCGGTCGTTGCCGATTCGTGACCGTGGCGCGTGTATCAGGACGGGGGGCTGTGCGTCCATATGGGCACACGACGGACGTGGAGAGGAGCAGGACGTGGCCGACCGGGGGGCACCCAGTGTGACCATGACCGAGCAGGAGGACGGACGGGCCGTGCTCCTCACCGTGGCCGGGCGGCTCGACGCCCGCAGCGCGGCCGACCTGCGCACCACGCTCCACCGGCTCGTGGCGCAGGGGCGCGACCCGATCCTCCTCGACCTCGCCGAGGCCCACATCGGCGACGCGTGCGCCCTCGGGCTCCTCCTCGAGGTGCACCGCCGGGCGGGGCGTGCGGGGCGCCGGCTGACCATCGTCGCGGCCGACGACCGCACCCGCCGCCTCCTCGTCCGGGTGCGCCTGCACGGGCTGCTCGCCGAGTCCGTGGCCGCCCGTCGCGGGATGCTCGCCGTCGCCCGCTGACGCCGTCCTGCCCGCCGCCACGTACCCGACGTGGCGGGCCTCACGTGTGGGCACTCTCACCGCGCAAGCGCCTACCTCCCGCGCGGGGCCGCGGCTAGCGTTCCCGGCATGTCCGAGAGCAGCGCCGCACCGCGTCCCGAGCGCGACCGCCCGTGGGTCATGCGCACCTACGCCGGCCACTCGAGCGCCGCGGCGAGCAACGCGCTCTACCGGCGCAACCTCGAGAAGGGCCAGACCGGGCTCTCGGTCGCCTTCGACCTGCCGACCCAGACCGGCTACGACCCGGACCACCCGCTGGCCCGCGGCGAGGTCGGCAAGGTCGGCGTCCCGATCTCGCACGTCGGCGACATGCGCGCGCTCTTCGAGGGCATCCCGCTGGCCGAGATGAACACCTCGATGACGATCAACGCCACCGCGATGTGGCTGCTCGCGCTCTACCAGGTCGTCGCGGAGGAGCAGGCCGAGGCGGCGGGCCGGGACCCGCACGCGGCGGTCCGGGCGCTGGCCGGCACGACGCAGAACGACATCATCAAGGAGTACCTGTCGCGGGGGACCTACGCCTTCCCGCCGGGCCCGTCGATGCGGCTCATCACCGACCTCGTGGCGCACACCGTCGCCGAGATCCCGCGGTGGAACCCCATCAACATCTGCAGCTACCACCTGCAGGAGGCCGGCGCCACGCCGGTGCAGGAGGTGGCCTACGCGATGTCGACGGCCATCGCCGTGCTCGACGCGGTGCGCGACTCCGGGCAGGTGCCGGGTGAGCGGTTCGGCGAGGTCGCCGCGCGGATCTCGTTCTTCGTCAACGCCGGGGTGCGGTTCGTCGAGGAGATGTGCAAGATGCGCGCCTTCGTCCGGCTCTGGGACGAGGTGACCCGCGAGCGCTACGGCGTCGAGGACGCGAAGCAGCGGCGGTTCCGCTACGGCGTGCAGGTCAACTCGCTCGGCCTCACCGAGGCCCAGCCCGAGAACAACGTCCAGCGCATCGTCCTCGAGATGCTCGCGGTCACCCTGTCCAAGGACGCCCGCGCCCGGGCCGTGCAGCTGCCGGCCTGGAACGAGGCGCTCGGGCTGCCCCGGCCGTGGGACCAGCAGTGGTCGCTGCGCATCCAGCAGGTGCTCGCCTACGAGTCCGACCTGCTCGAGTACGGCGACCTCTTCGAGGGGTCGGTCGTCGTCGAGACCAAGGTCGAGGAGCTCCTCGCCGGGGCGCGCGCGGAGATGGCCCGGGTCGCCGAGCTCGGCGGCGCCGTGGCGGCCGTCGAGGGCGGCTACATGAAGTCCGAGCTCGTCGCCTCGCACGCCCGGCGCCGGGCGCGCATCGAGGCCGGCGAGGAGGTCGTCGTCGGTGTCAACCGGTTCGAGTCCACCGAGCCCAACCCGCTGACCGCGGACCTGACGACCGCGATCCAGGTCGTCGACCCGGGGGTCGAGGCGGCGGCCGTCGAGGCGGTCCGCCGGTGGCGCGAGGAGCGCGACGCCGACCCCGCCCGGCGCGAGCGCGCCGAGGCCGCCCTGGCCCGGCTGCGCGAGGACGCCGCGACCGAGGCCAACCTCGTCCCGGCCACCCTCGAGTGCGCCCGGGCGGGCCTGACGACGGGGGAGTGGGCCGGCGCCCTGCGCGAGGTCTTCGGAGAGTTCCGCGCCCCGACGGGCGTCAGCGGCTCGGTCGGCGTCGCGGCGGGCACCGCCGAGCTGGCCCGGGTCCGCGAGCTCGTCCGCTCGACCGGTGAGGAGCTCGGCGAGCGGCTGCGCATCCTCGTCGGCAAGCCGGGCCTCGACGGGCACTCCAACGGTGCGGAGCAGGTGGCCGTCCGGGCCCGCGACGCCGGCTTCGAGGTCGTCTACCAGGGCATCCGGCTGACGCCCGAGCAGATCGTCGGGGCGGCCGTCGCCGAGGACGTCCACCTCGTCGGGCTCTCGATCCTCTCCGGGTCGCACATGGAGCTCGTCCCCGAGGTCCTCGACCGGCTGCGGGAGGCCGGCGCCGCCGACGTGCCGGTCGTGGTCGGCGGGATCATCCCGGAGGCGGACGCCGCCCGCCTCGTCGAGCTCGGGGTCGCGGCCGTCTTCACCCCGAAGGACTTCGGGCTGACCGACATCATGGCGCGCTTCGTCGACGTCATCCGGGCCGCGCGCGGTCTGTCGGCGGTCGCCGGGGAGCCGGTAGCCTCCGGCTCGTGACCGGCACGACGGGAGAGGGCCTCGCCCGCGCTCGCACGCACGCCGTCGCGACCTGGACGGTGCCGGTCGCCGCGGCGGGCCTGCCGGTCGCCGTCCTCACCGCGCCGTGGGGCGCCCTGGGCTGGGCGGCCTCGGGCGCGGCGCTCATCGCCCTCGCCTTCGTCGCGGTGCTCGTCCGCCGACCGGTCCTCGCGGGCCTGGCCACCGGGGTGCTGCTCGGCGTCCTCGTCGTCGCGGTCGCCCTCGGGGCGGCCGTCCTCGGAGGCCTGCTGTGACCCACCCGAGCGCGACGGCGGGCGGGCCCCGGCGACTCCCGTGGCACGGGCCGGCCAGCCTCGCGGCGTCGGTCGCGGGGTCGCTCGTCGGCGCCGTCGTCGTCCTCGGCGCGTTCCCGCTGTGGCCGGTCGTCGGGGCGACGGTCCTCGCCGGGGTCGTCCTGCTCGCCGTGCCCCGGCTGCGCCAGGTCGGCACCGGACTGCTCGCCTCGAGCCTCCTGGTGCCGACGCTGGCGCTCCTGCTGCAGGTGGTCGGCAGCGAGGTGAGCCTCAGCCCCTGAGGGCGTCGGTCAGGGCGTTGGTGAAGGCCGGCAGGTCGTCCGGGTTGCGGCTCGTGATGAGGTTGTCGTCGACGACCAGCTCGCGGTCCTCCCACGTCGCGCCCGCGTTGCGCAGGTCGGTCTGCAGGCTCGGCCACGAGGTGAGCGTCCGGTCGCGGACGACGTCGGCCTCGGCGAGGGTCCACGGCGCGTGGCAGATGGCGGCCACCGGCTTGCCGGACTCGACGAAGGTGCGCACGAAGGACACGGCGTCGGCGTCGGTGCGCAGGGCGTCCGGGTTGGCGACCCCGCCGGGGAGGACGAGCGCGTCGTAGTCGCCGACCTCGGCCTCGGCGACGGTGACGTCGACGGGGAAGGTGTCGGCCTTGTCGAGGTGGTTGAAGGCCTGGACCTCGCCGGACTCGGTGGAGACGAGCACCGGGCGGTGGCCGGCCTGCTCGACGGCCTTCCAGGGCTCGGTCAGCTCGACCTGCTCGATGCCCTCGGTGGCGACGAGGAAGGCGACGGTGCGGGCGGTGGTGTTCGTGTCGGTCATGGGTGCGCGCTACCCGCGGGTCGGTGCCGGCAAACGAGCGCCGGGGCTACCGTGGCCGGCATGGCGCTGCACTGTCCGGCCACGCTCGTCCTCGCCCGCCACGGGCAGGCCGCGTACGACGACCCCGACGTGCTGAGCGACGCCGGGGGGTGGCTGACCCCGACCGGCCGGGACCAGGTGCGAGCCCTCGCCGAGGGGCTGCGCCCGGAGCGGGTCGCGGCGGTCCGGACGAGCCCGATGGCCCGCGCCGCGGAGTCGGGCGCACTGGCTGCGGAGGTCCTCGGGGTGGGGTCGACCGTCGTCGACGGCCTCGAGGAGGTGCACGTCGGCGACACCGCGGGTCGTCCCGAGGGCGACCCCGCGTTCCAGGACGTGTTCGACGCGTGGCTGGGCGGTGACCTCGACCGGCGGGTGCCGGGTGCCGAGAGCGGGCACGAGGTCGTGGCGCGGGTCCGCGAGGCGCTGCTCGGCATCGCCGACGAGTTCCGGGGCGAACAGGTGCTCGTCGTCACCCACGGCGGGGTGATGGCGTTCGCCGTGCCCCGGCTCTGCGACAACCTGCGGGACGACCACGTGCTCGGCCACGGGTTCGTCCCGAACGCCGTCCCCCTGCGGCTCACCGTCGGCGACGACGGCTGGACGGCCGGGGCGTGGCCCGCCTGAGAGGACGCGCGCCGCTCAGAAGAGGCGGTGCTCGGTGTCGTCGATGCCCCGCAACGCGTCGTAGTCGAGGACGACGCACCGGATGCCGCGGTCCTCGGCGAGCGTGCGCGCCTGCGGCTTGATGACCTGCGCCGCGAAGACGCCGGTCACCGGGGCGAGGTGCGGGTCGCGGTTCATCAGCTCGAGGTAGCGGCTCAGCTGCTCGACGCCGTCGATCTCGCCGCGGCGCTTGATCTCGACGGCGACGTGGCCGCCGGCGGCGTCCCGGCAGAGGATGTCGACCGGCCCGATCGCGGTCATGTACTCGCGACGGGAGAGGGTGTAGCCGTCCCCGAGGGTCGTGATGTGCTCGGCGAGCAGGCGCTGGAGGTGGGCCTCGACGCCGTCCTTGACCAGCCCGGGGTCGACCCCGAGGTCGTGCGAGCTGTCGCTGTGCACCTCGTGCAGCCGCACCCGCAGCCGGTCCTCGGACTTGGCGTGCTGGACGACCCACACGGCGCTCACGCCGTCGGCGGCCTCGGTCTCGTCCGGGGCGACCTCGGCCATCGCGCACGGCGGCGACATCCAGTTGAGCGGCTTGTACGAGCCGCCGTCCGAGTGCACGAGGACGGAGCCGTCGGCCTTGACGAGGAGCAGCCGGGTGGCCAAGGGGAGGTGGGCGCTCAGCCGTCCCTCGTAGTCGACCGAGCACGTCGCGATGACCATCCGCACGAGCGTGAACCCTACCGGGGCGCGACCCGAGACCCCGGCGCGGGCAGATGCTTAGTACGCTTGAACTAATGAACTCCCACGACAGCTCCCGGTACAAGTGGGTCGCCCTCTCGAACACGACCCTCGGCGTCCTCATCGCGACGATCAACAGCTCGATCCTGCTCATCGCCCTGCCCGACATCTTCCGCGGCCTCGGCATCGACCCCCTGGCGCCCGGGAACAGCAGCTACCTGCTCTGGCTGATCATGGGCTACCTCGTCGTCACGGCGGTCCTCGTCGTCAGCTTCGGACGGCTCGGCGACATGTACGGCCGGGTGCGGATGTACAACGCCGGCTTCGCCATCTTCACCGTCTTCTCGGTGCTGCTCTCGGTCACCTGGCTGAGCGGCACCTCGGGGGCGCTCTGGCTCATCGTCATGCGCATCCTCCAGGGGGTCGGTGGGGCCCTCCTCATGGCGAACTCGAACGCGATCATCACCGACGCCTTCCCGAGCGACCAGCGCGGCCTCGCCCTCGGCCTCAACATGGTCTCCGGCATCGCCGGGTCCTTCCTCGGCCTCGTCATCGGCGGCGTCCTGGCACCCCTGCAGTGGCGCCTCGTCTTCCTCGTCTCGGTCCCGGTCTCCCTCTTCGGCACCGTGTGGGCCTACCGCAAGCTGCGCGACACCGGGCTGCGGCGCCCCGGCGGCATCGACTGGTGGGGCAACGTGACCTTCGGGGTCGGCCTCGTCGCCCTCCTCGCGGGCATCACCTACGGCATCCAGCCCTACGGCAGCCACCTCATGGGCTGGACCGACCCCGCCGTGCTCGCCGCCCTGGGCGCCGGGGTCGTCCTGCTCGGCGTCTTCACCTGGGTCGAGACCCGGGTCGAGCACCCGATGTTCCACATCGACCTCTTCCGGATCCGCGCCTTCGCGGCGGGCAACGTCGCCAGCCTGCTCTCCGGGCTCGGCCGCGGCGGCCTGATGTTCATCCTCATCATCTGGCTCCAGGGCATCTGGCTGCCCGAGCGCGGCTACTCGTTCGAGTCCACGCCACTGTGGGCCGGCATCTTCATGCTGCCCCTCACCGTCGGCTTCCTCGTTGCCGGGCCGGTGTCCGGCTGGTTGTCCGACCGCTACGGCGCCCGGCCGTTCGCGACCGGGGGGATGGTCATCGCCGCCCTGAGCTTCGGCTGGCTGCTCCTGCTGCCCGTGCAGTTCGGCTACGCGTCGTTCGCCGGGGCGATCTTCCTCAACGGCTTCGGGATGGGCCTGTTCGCCTCGCCGAACCGGGCGGGGATCATGAACGCGCTGCCGTCGATCCGCCGCGGGGTCGGGGCCGGGATGAGCACGACCTTCCAGAACACGGCGATGGTGCTCTCGATCGGCATCTTCTTCTCGCTCATGGTGCTCGGGCTCGCGGGCTCGCTGCCGTCGGCGATGACGAGCGGGCTCGAGGCGCACGGGGTGAGCGCCGCGCAGGCCCACCAGGTGGCCGCGCTCCCGCCGGTCGCGGTGCTCTTCGCCTCGCTGCTCGGCTACAACCCGATGGGGTCCCTCCTCGGCCCGCGGACGCTGGACCGGCTGCCGCCCGCCGACGCGCAGTACGTCACCGGGCACGCGTTCTTCCCGCAGCTGGTCTCCGGCCCGTTCCACGCCGGGCTGACCGTCGCCTTCGCCTTCGCCATCGCAGCGTGCCTCGTCGCCGCCGCCGCGTCGTGGCTGCGCGGCGGACGGTACGTCCACGTGGACGAGCCGGAGCCGGCCGAGGCGCCGGCCGGAGCGCGACCCGCGGAGGTGGCCACGTGAGCGACGACGTCGCGGGCCTCGCCGGCCGGCTGCGCACCGAGGTCAACCGGGTCGCGTACAACCTGCGCACCCCGGCGACCCGGCTCGGCATCACCCCGACCCGGCTGTCGGCGCTCGCCGCCCTCGAGAAGCACCCGGACGGCCTGCGCTCCGGCGACCTCGCGGCCCGGATGGGCGTCTCGGCGGCGAGCATGACCCGGCTCGTCGACATCATGCTCGAGGCCGGCTGGGTCGAGCGCGAGCGGGACCCCGAGGACCACCGGGCGTGGCTGCTCCGGCTGGCGGCGGCGGGCGCCGAGGCGCTGGCCGGCTTCCGGCGCGAGAGCACCGGCCAGTTCGCCGAGGACCTCGCGGCGCTCAGCGCGGACCAGCGCGCGGTGCTCGAGGCGGCCGTGCCGGTGCTGCGCGAGCTCGCCGACCGGGCCCTCGTCCCCGCCCCCTGACCTGCGACGGGCCCGGCGGACCGCTTGTGGTCGTGAGGTCCGCGGCGCACACTGGACCTCGAGGTGAGGCCGATGAGGGCAGCCCTGGTGCCGCTGTTCTTCGTCGCGCTGCCCGGGACCCTGTTCATCCTCGTCGCCGTGGGTCTGCGCTGGTTCGCCGGCGGCCCCACGCCGCGCCCGGTCTCGGCGCTGGCCCGGCTGCTGCGCCGGTACGGCGGGCGGTTCTCCGGCGTCGTCGACGGCCTCGAGCGGGTCGGCGTGGTCCGGCGCCGTCGTCCCGAGCCGGTGCCGCCGGTCCTGCTCGTCCTCGAGCTGCGCCGGCTCGCCGCCGAGGTGCAACGCATCGAGGTGAGCGTCCAGCCGCACCGGGCGGCGCGGCTGGCCGCCGCCCTCGCGGCCTACGACCACGTGCTCGTCCAGCTGTGCGGGCACGCCGAGGTGCCGACCCCCATCGGTCTGCTGCCGCTCGACCCTCGCGACCGGCTCGGGCTCGAGACCGAGCTGGTCGCCTCCGGCGTCGACTGGTGACGGGGTAAGCAGCGTCACGCCCCGGCGGCCTCGTGGCCCCGGAGGGGCTCTGGAAGGATCGCGGCCATGACGCGAGAGTTCACCAGCGTGGGTGTGATCGGCCTCGGGACCATGGGCGCGGGCATCGTGGAGGTGTTCGCCCGCAACGGCATCGACGTCGTGGCGGTGGACGCCGACGAGTCCGGCGTGGCCCACGGCAAGGAGGTCCTCGCCGGCAGTACCGGGCGGGCGCTGCGGCGCGAGAAGATGACGCAGGCGGAGCACGACGCGCTGCACGCGCGGGTCCGCTTCACGACCGACCTCGCCGACCTCGCCGGCTGCCAGCTGGTCGTCGAGGCGGTGCCCGAGCACCTCGACCTCAAGAAGCAGATCTTCGCGCGGCTCGACGAGATCGTCGCCCCTGAGGCCGTGCTCGCGACGAACACCTCGTCGCTGCCGGTCACCGAGATCGCCGTCGCGACCCGCGACCCCAAGCGGGTCGTCGGGATGCACTTCTTCAACCCGGCGCCGGTCCTGCAGTTCGTCGAGGTCATCCGCACCGTCATCACCGCCGACGACGTCTTCGAGGACGTCAAGGCGCTCGCCGAGCGGCTCGGCAAGAAGCCGGTCGTCGTCGGCGACAAGGCCGGCTTCATCGCCAACGCGCTCCTCTTCGGCTACCTCAACCACGCGGTCTCGATGTACGAGTCGAAGTACGCGACCCGCGAGGACCTCGACGCCGCCATGCGCTTCGGCTGCGGCTACCCGATGGGCCCGCTGCAGCTGCTCGACCTCATCGGCCTCGACACCGCCTACGAGATCCTCGACACGATGTACAAGCAGGGCCGCGACCGCCTCCACGCGCCGAGCCCGATCATCAAGCAGATGGTCAGCGCCGGTCTCCTGGGCCGGAAGTCGGGCCGCGGCTTCTACACGTACGCCGAGCCGGGCTCACCCGAGGTCGTCCCCGACGCGTGGACGCCGTCCGGCACCCTGCCGACCGGGGTGGCCCTGCGTGACGTCGCCAGCGTCGGCGTCGTCGGCAGCGGGACGATGGCGACGGGCATCATCGAGGTGTTCGCGAGGGCCGGCCACCCCGTGACCTTCGTCGCCCGCAGCGACGAGAAGGTCGCGGCGGTGCTGACGGCGCTGGGCCGCAGCTGCGCCCGCGCGGTCGAGAAGGGCCGGATGGAGCAGTCGGCCGCCGATGCGCTGCTCGGCCGGGTCGCCGGGGCCACGGGCCGCGAGGCGCTCGCCGACGTCGACCTCGTCGTCGAGGCGGTCGCCGAGGACCTCGAGGTCAAGCAGGACCTCTTCCGCGACCTCGACCGCATCTGCCGGCCGGGAGCCATCCTCGCGACGACGACCTCGTCGCTGCCGATCATCGACTGCGCCAAGGTCACCTCGCGGCCGCAGGACGTCGTCGGCATGCACTTCTTCAACCCCGCCCAGGTGATGAAGCTCGTCGAGGTGGTGCACACGATCTCGACGGCGCCCGACGTCGTCGCCACCGTCCAGGACCTCTGCGCGAGGACCGGCAAGGTGGCCGTCACGTGCGGCGACCGCAGCGGCTTCATCGTCAACGCCCTGCTCTTCCCGTACCTCAACGACGCGGTGAAGATGCTCGAGGCGAACTACGCGAGCGCCGACGACATCGACACCGCGATGAAGACCGGCTGTGGCCTGCCGATGGGGCCGTTCGAGCTGCTCGACGTCGTCGGGCTCGACGTGTCGCTCGCCATCGAGCGCGAGCTCTACCTCGAGTTCCGCGAGCGGGGCTACGCGCCGGCGCCGCTGCTCGAGCACCTCGTGACGGCCGGGTACCTGGGCCGCAAGACCGGGCGCGGCTTCCGTACCTACGCCTGAGCCGCCCTCCGCCCACGGCAGGCAACACGCAGAGCCAGAGTGTCATTCGCCTCCGTGTTGCCTCCCCCCGAGGGCGTGGTCAGGTGATCGAGAGCGTCCGGGGGTCGAGCCCGAGGGCGGCGGCGACGCGCCGCAGCAGGACCCGCCGCCGCGGTGGGTCCGTGTGGTCCTCGGCGTAGATCTCCACGACCGTCCAGCCCTCGTCCCCGAGCAGCCCGGCGCGGTACGCGTCGGCGCTGCGGGCGGCGCGGCCGCCGTGCACCTCGCCCTGGTACTCGCCGACGACTCGCTGCGCCCGCCAGACGAGGTCGCCCTCGGCGAGCCAGCCGCCGCCGCGGGCGTGGAGGGGTGCGCACGGTGCGGGTTCGGGGAAGTCGGCTGCGACGAAGAGCAGCCGGCTGCGCGTCTCCATCGCCGAGCGGACTCCCGGCCGGATGAGGTCGAGGGCCTGGGTGAGAGGTCGTGTTCCGCGCGGGGAGCCCCGGGCGGCGAGCGCGCCAGCCAACGGAGCAACGGCAGCCGTCACGTCGTCGGGGGACCGGTCGACCCCCGGCGGCGCCCACCGGGTGACGACCGCGTCGCCCGCCACCACGAGGTCGTCACGGCCGAGAGCGCGTGGTCGAAGGTCGCCGAGATCGACCCACGTGTCGGCCAGCGAGGTGACCGCGACGCCGTCGAGCTGGTGCACGGTGCGCCGCTCGAGGCCGCGATGGGGCCGACATCCATGTCGTTCGACGCGGCCCCGGCCCGAGGGGCGCATGACGTCGAGGCGGTCGTCCTGCTCGAGCCAGCCCGGTAGGGGCAGGCCCCAGAGTCGGGCAGCGGTCGCGTGGGAGAACACGCAGTCGGGCGGGGGGCCAGCGCGAAGGCCCGCGCCCGCTCGCGGAGGTCGGCGGGCTCGTGGAGGGCTCGGACCCGCTGGGTGATCCGGAGCAGGCGCCGGTCCGGCCAGTCGTGGTCCGCGAGACCGAGGTCGCGGGCCGCCCCGAGCGAGAGCGGCCCACCCGGCAGTGGCGGCAGGTGGCGGGACGGCATGGTCCCGAGAATGGCCGCAGCAGCGGGGTCGGCCGTTGCGTCGTCCACAGGCCCACGGCGAGAGGAGGGAACACGCCGAGGGACCGCGAGCGCGGCCTGCGTGTTGCCTCCCCTCGAGGCGGGAGCGGGAGGGTGGGAGGCCGGGGTCGGTGCGGCGACGGCCTAGGCTCGCTGCGTGAGTCCCGCAGCGTTGCCGTCCCGAGCCCGTGTCGTCGTCATCGGGGGCGGGGTGATCGGCACCTCGGTCGCCTACCACCTCGCGCACGCCGGCGAGACCGACGTCGTGCTCCTCGAGCGCGACCGGCTGACGTCCGGCACGACGTGGCACGCCGCCGGACTGATGACCTGCTTCGGGTCGTTCAGCGAGACGAGCACCCGGCTGCGCCTGTACTCCCGCGACCTCTACGGCCGGCTCGAGGCCGAGACGGGGCAGTCGACGGGCTTCAAGCCGGTCGGGCTGGTCGAGGCCGCCGCCGACCGGGACCGCCTCGAGGAGTACCGGAGGGTCGCGACCTTCCAGCGGCGGCTCGGGCTCGAGGTCGAGGAGGTCTCGCCGGCCGAGATGGCCGACCTCTTCCCCCTGGCGCGCACCGACGACCTCGTCGGCGGCTTCCACGTCCCGGACGACGGCCGGGTCAACCCCGTCGACCTGACGATGGCGCTGGCCAGGGGCGCGCGGGCCCTCGGCGTGCGGGTCGTCGAGGGCGTGCGCGTCGAGCAGGTGGCGACCCGGCCGCGCGGCGCGGTCGAGGAGGTCACCGGGGTCGTCACCGACCGCGGGACGATCGAGTGCGACGTCGTCGTCAACGCCGCCGGGATGTGGGCCCGCGAGCTCGCCGCGCAGAACGGCGTCGTCGTGCCGAACCAGGCGGCCGAGCACTACTACCTCGTCACCGAGCCGATCGACGGGATGAGCCCGGACGCACCGGTCTTCGAGGACCCGGCCTCCTACGGGTACTACCGCGAGGAGGGCGGCGGGATGATGGTCGGGCTCTTCGAGCCGGAGGCCGCCGCCTGGAAGGTCGAGGGCATCCCGCGCGACTTCTCCTTCGGCACGCTGCCGCCCGACACCGACCGGGTCGCCCCGTTCCTCGAGAGGGCGATGGCTCGCGTCCCGGTCGTCGAGACCGCGGGCATCCGCACCTTCTTCTGCGGCCCCGAGTCGTTCATGCCCGACCTGTCGCCGGGCGTCGGCGAGGCTCCGGGCATCCACGGGTACTTCGTCTGCGCCGGCCTGAACTCGGTCGGCATCCTGTCGGCCGGCGGCCTGGGCCGCATCCTCGCGCACTGGGTGGTGTCCGGCCGGCCGGACGTCGACGTCACCGGCATCGACGTCGCCCGGTTCCGCGAGCACCAGCTGCTGCCGGAGCACCGGCGGGCGCGCACCGCGGAGGTGCTCGGGACGGTGTACGCGGCGCACACCCCGGGGGTGCAGCTGACCACCTCCCGCGGCGTGCTCCGGTCGGCACTCCACGAGCGGGTCGTGGCTGCGGGCGGGTACCTGCGCGACGTCTCGGGCTGGGACGCCGCGGCGTGGTACGCCAGCCCCGGCGAGACCCCCGCCGCGACCCCGACGTGGGGACGCGCGCCGTGGTTCGAGCACTGGTCCGCCGAGCACCGCGCGGTCCGCGAGGCCGCCGGCCTGTTCGACATGTCGTTCATGGCCCGGTTCGCCGTGCGCGGGCCGGACGCGCTCGCGGTCCTCGACCGGCTCTCGGCCGGCGACCTCTCGCAGGACGGCCGGATCACCTACACGCAGTGGCTCGCCGAGGACGGCGGGGTGCTCGCCGACCTCACCGTCACCCGGCTCGCGGCGGACGACCTCCTCGTCGTCGCCTCGGACACCCAGCACGAGCAGGTCCTCGGCCTGCTGCGGCGCGCGCTCGGCGACGCCGAGGTCACCGTCACCGATGTCACGCACGACGTCGCGATGCTCAGCCTCCAGGGACCGGCCTCCCGAGCTGTGCTCGGTTCCGTTGCGCCGGAACACGACTGGACCGATCCCTCCTTCCCCTTCCGGGCGGCGCAGCGGGTCACCATCGGTGGGGTCGAGGTGCTCGCGGTGCGCATCACCTACGTCGGCGAGCTCGGGTGGGAGCTCTACGTGCCGTCCGGCGCGGCGACCGGCGTCTGGGACCTCCTCCTCGAGCACGGGGGGGCGCACGGGCTGCGGCCGGCCGGTCTCGCAGCCCTCGGCAGCCTGCGGCTCGAGAAGGGCTACCGCGACTACGGCCACGACCTCGACAACACCGACGACGTGTGGGGCGCCGGCCTCGCCTTCGCCGTCGCCCTCGACAAGCCCGGCGGGTTCGTCGGCCGCGACGCCGTCGTCGGCGCCAAGGAGGGCAGGCCGCCGCGGCACCGCATCGTCTCGCTCGTCGTCGAGGACCCGCAGCCGCTGCTGTTCCACGGGGAGGTCCTGCTCCGCGACGGTGAGCCGGTCGGCGACGTGCGGGCCGGGTCCTACGGCTGGACGGTCGGGGCGGCGGTCGGTCTGGCCGGCGTCGCGCACCCGGACGGCGTGACCCCCGACTGGCTGCGCACCGGCGCGTGGGAGGTCGAGGTCGCCGGCACGCGGTACCCGGCGAGAGTCTCGCTGCGACCGCCGTACGACCCCACCTCCGCCCGGGTGCGCGGCTGACCGGGACACTGGGGACGTGCCCCGTGCCAACCGCCGCCGCCGCGACCTCGACGCACGCCCGCTCGCGGGCTCGACCGAGGTCGCGACCGAGACCTGGCGCGGGCGGCCCTGGCACGTGCGCCGGCTGACCGGCGCGACGTCGACTCGCGAGTACCGCTGTCCCGGCTGCCACCAGGGCATCCCGGCCGGCACCGCGCACGTCGTCGCCTGGCCGGCCAGCGGGATCGGTGGCGTCGAGGAGCGCCGGCACTGGCACACCCGGTGCTGGGCGGCCCGGGCCGCCGCCCGCCCCTGAAGGGTGACCTTGCCTCAGGCCGCCCGCTGGCGGGGGACGAGGACCTCCTCGTAGATGAGGAGCAGCCCGGCCGCGACCGGGATGGCGAGGAGCGCGCCGAGGACCCCGAGCAGCGCCCCGCCGGCGAGGGCGGCGATGACGGTGACGGTGCCCGGGACCGAGACGGTCTGGCGCATGATGCGCGGAGCGATCGCGTAGTTCTCGATCTGCTGGTAGACGACGTAGTACACGAGGGCGATGAGCGCCTTGCGCGGCTCGTCGAAGAACGCGACGAGGCACACGACGCCCGCCCCGAGCGAGGCGCCGACCATCGGCACGAGGCCGAGCAGGCCGACGGCGACGGCGAGCACGGCGGCGTAGGGGATGCCGACGAGCGACATCATGACCCACGACATCGCGGCGTTGAAGGTGGCGATGACGACCTGGCCGATCGCGTACGACCCGACCCGCCGCATGATCTCCTCCGACAGCGAGGCGACGCGGGCGCGCCGCGAGGACGGCACGAGTGCGTAGGCGGCGAGCTTGACCCGGGGGAGCGAGGCCAGGAGGTAGAGGGTGAGCACGAGGACGGTGAGGACCTGGAACACCCCGCTGATCACCGCCTTGCCCGCGCCCAGGATGCCGCCGAGCACCCCGCCGACGAAGGACTGGTCGGTGAGCTTGGCGGTCACCTCGGCCCGGATCTTGTCGACGACGTCGTAGTTCCGGTCGAGCTCGCGGACCCAGCGGGCGTCGAGGAGGTTCTGCACGTACTGCGGTGCCTGTTCGGCGAGGGCCGTGCCCTGGCTGGCCACCGGCGGGACGACGACGAAGCCGATGAGGACGAAGACGACGAGCAGGCCGAGGAAGACGGTGGCCACGGCGAGGCCGCGCGGGACGTGCCGGGCGAGCGCCTTGACGACGGGCTCGAGGGCCAGCGCGAGGAAGAAGGCGACGAGGAGGATGCTCAACGTCGTCGCGAGCCGGCCCAGCGTGGTCCACAACCCGACGGCCAGGAGGGCTCCGGTCGCCCCGAAGAAACCGATGTAGAAGGGTGAGTGCCGGTTGAGCGGCTGGCCCACGGCGCCGAACCGGAGCAGGGCGGCGGTGTCGGCGTCGAGCGTCGGCGGGCCGGCGTCCCCGCCGTCGGCGGCGGGGGCGATGTGCCCGCTGCGCTCGAGCGTGAGTCGCTGGCGGCGCCGGTACTCGCCCCACCGGGACACCGGGCCCCACACCGTCGTCAGCCGCACCAGACACCTCCGGCCCTCACCCTAGTGGCGGGGGAGGGCCGCGGGAGGCGGGTCGGCGGCGTGCCGCTCAGGCGTCGCGGAACCGGTTGATCTCGGCCTCGAAGCGGGCCCGCTTCTCCGGGTCGCTGACCCCGAGGCCCTCCTCCGGGGAGAGCGTCAGGACGCCGACCTTGCCCTGGTGGGCGTTGCGGTGGACGTCGAGCGCCGCCTGCCCGACGTCCTCGAGCCGGTAGGTCTTGGACAGGGTCGGGTGCACGATGCCGCGGTCGACCAGGTCGTTGGCCTCCCACGCCTCGCGGTAGTTCGCGAAGTGCGAGCTGACGATGCGCTTGAGGTTCATCCAGAGGTAGCGGTTGTCGTACTCGTGCAGGTACCCCGACGTCGACGCGCACGTGACGATCGTGCCGCCCTTGCGCGCCACGTAGACGCTCGCGCCGAAGGTCTCGCGGCCCGGGTGCTCGAAGACGATGTCGACGTCGTGCCCACCGGTCAGCTCGCGGATCCGCTTGCCGAGGCGCTGCCACTCCTTCGGGTCCTGGGCGGTGCCCTCCTCGTTCCAGAACCGGTAGCCCTCGGCGGAGCGGTCGATGATCAGCTCGGCCCCCATCGCCCGGCAGATCTCGGCCTTCTCGGGCGAGGAGACGACGCAGATGGGGGTGGCGCCGCCGGCCAGCGCCATCTGGGTGGCGTACGAGCCCAGCCCACCGCTCGCCCCCCAGACGAGCACCCGGTCGCCAAGCTTCATCTGGGCGCCGTGCTTGGAGACCAGCTGGCGGTACGCGGTGCTGTTGACGAGGCCGGGCGAGGCAGCCTCCTCCCACGACAGGTGCGCGGGCTTCGGCATCAGCTGGTTGGCCTTGACGACCGCGAGCTCGGCGAGGCCGCCGAAGTTGGTCTCGAAGCCCCAGATCCGCTGCTGCGGGTCCATCATCGTGTCGTCGTGGCCCTCGGCGTCCTCGAGCTCGACCGAGAGGCAGTGCGCGACCACCTCGGTGCCGGCCTTCCACTTCGTGACGCCGGGACCGGTGCGCAGGACCACGCCGGCGAGGTCGGAGCCGACGACGTGGTACGGCAGGTCGTGGCGCTTGGCGAACTCGGAGGTGCGCCCGTACCGCTCGAGGAAGCCGAAGGTCGAGACCGGCTCGAAGATCGAGGTCCACACGGTGTTGTAGTTGATGGCGCTGGCCATCACGGCGACGAGCGCCTCGCCCGGTGCGAGCTCGGGGACGGGGACCTCGTCGATGTGGAGGGACCGGCGGGGGTCCTTCTCCTTCGTCGTCAGGCCCTCGAACATCCCGACCTCGTCCTTGTGGACGGTGGCGCCCCGGTAGGACTCGGGGACGGCCAGGCCGGCGTAGGTCTCGGGGCTGCGGTCACCGGAGAGGATGGCCTCGCGGATCTGCTCCATGGGGTCGTGCTCCTTCGGCGGGGCTCGGGGACACCTGCCCGGTGAACCTACTGAACGCCCCTACCCACCGGTGCCGCCCTGGACGGCCAGCACCCGCTGCCCTGCTCACGCCGGAACCGCGGCGGGCGGGGGCGCCGGGGGAACA
>OEIU01000082.1_pt1 | contig 91997 bp, 87 predicted proteins | sample 1539221 | NCBI WGS metagenome assembly OEIU01 (sample SAMN03792071, study PRJEB22550) | activated sludge metagenome | feature: wastewater treatment plant; material: activated sludge; isolation source: Wastewater treatment plant of a petroleum refinery complex | place: Argentina: Zarate | collected...
CGCGGACGTGGCGGGTGGCGCGGGCCATCGCCAGCGCAGTGCGTCGAGCCGAGGCCGATCGCGAAGGAGCGAGGTGATGCGCAGGCGATGCGCAGGGTGATTCGCAGGTTGACGCTGTTTGCGGGCCGCGTTCCAATCCGGGCGGCATGCCGCAGATCGCCTCGACGCTGGACCCGCGCTGCGACGCGTTCGCGGCCAATGCCGCGCGCATGCGCGAGCGGCTGGCCGAGGTCGAGCGTCTGCAGTCGCTGGTGGTCGAGGCATCGCAGGCCAGGCGCGAACGCTTCGAGTCCCGCGGCCAGTTGCTGCCGCGCGAACGCGTCGCGCGATTGATCGACCGCGGCTCGACCTTTCTCGAACTCTCGCCGCTCGCCGGACTCGGGATGCACGACGACGACGGCAAGACGGCGGTGCAGGGCGGCGGCTCGATCGTCGGCATCGGCGTCGTCGCCGGCAAGCGCTGCATGGTTTCGGCGAGCGACAGCGCGTTGAAGGGCGGCACCGTCGCGCCGATGGGGCTGAAGAAGGCGCTGCGCGCGCAGGAGATCGCGCGCGAGAACAAGCTGCCGTTCATCCATCTGGTCGAATCCGGCGGCGCGAACCTGATGTACCAGGCCGAGATCTTCGTCGACGGCGGGCGCAACTTCGCGAACCAGGCGCGCCTGTCGGCCGCCGGCATTCCGCAGATTGCCGTCGTGCACGGCGCGTCGACCGCGGGCGGCGCCTACCTGCCCGGCTTGTCGGACATCGTGATCCTGGTGCGCGGCCGCTCGAGCATCCATCTCGCCGGCCCGCCGCTCGTGAAGGCGGCGATCGGCGAGGACGCAAGCGACGAGGCGCTCGGCGGCGCGGCGATGCACGCCGAGGTCACCGGCCTGGGCGAATACCTTTGCGAGGACGACGCGCACGCGATCGCGATGGCGCGCGAGGTGATCGACAAGCTGCGCTGGGATGCGGTCGCCGTGCCCGCGGCCGCGGCGCGCGCGCCGCTGTGCGACGAGCAGGAACTGCTCGGCATCGTGCCGGCCGACGAGCGCGAGCCCTACGACGTACGCGAGGTCATCGCCCGCATCGTCGACGCTTCGGACTTCCTCGACTTCAAGACGCGCTACGGCGCCGAGACGGTCTGCGGCCACGCGCGCGTCGGCGGCCAGCTCGTCGGCATCCTCGGCAACAACGGCCCGATCCAGCCCGAGGGCTCGACGAAGGCGGCGCAGTTCATCCAGCTCTGCGACCAGAGCGCGACGCCGCTCGTCTTCCTGCAGAACACGACCGGCTATATGGTCGGCTCGGTGGCCGAGCGCGGGGGGGCAATCAAGCACGGCTCGAAGATGATCCAGGCGGTCGCCAACGCGCGGGTGCCGAAATTCACCTTCGTCCTCGGCGGCTCGTACGGCGCCGGCAACTACGGCATGTGCGGGCGCGGCTTCGATCCGCGCTTCATCTTCGCCTGGCCGAGCGCGCGCACCGCGGTGATGGGCGGCGCGCAGGCGGCGAAGGTGATGGATATCGTGAACCGCGCGAAGCTCGCGCGCAGCGGCGCGGCGGCGAACGACGACGCGCTGAAGGCGATGTCCGACGCCCTCGAGAAGCGGCTCGACCGCGAGTCGGCGGCGCTCTTTTGCACCGCCCGGCTGTGGGACGACGGCATCATCGACCCGCGCGATACGCGGCGCGTGCTCGCGCTGTGCCTTGCCATCGCACGCGAGGCCGACGCCCGCGTGCTGCGCCCCAACACCTTCGGCGTCGCGCGCTTCTGAGCGCGGCGCCGGCGTCACGCCACGAAAGGACGAGCATGCAGTTCAGCGCCGAACACGAACAGATCGCCGATACCGTTCGCAGGTTCGTCGCCCGCGAGATCAACCCCTTTGTTGCCGAGTGGGAAGCGGCGCAGCAGTTTCCGGCCCACGCGCTGTTCAAGAAGCTGGGCGACCTCGGCCTGCTCGGCATCAAATACCCGGTCGAGTACGGCGGCATGGGGCTCGACTTCAGTTACTCGATGGTGATGGCCGAGGCGCTCGGCGAGTGCAACTGCGGCGGCGTGCCGATGGCCATCGGCGTCCACACCGACATGTGCACGCCGGCGCTGGCGCGCTTCGGTTCCGACGAGCTGCGGCGCGAGTTTCTCGCCCCCTCGATCGCCGGCGAGATGGTCGGCTGCCTGGGCGTGAGCGAAGCGGGCGGCGGCTCCGACGTCGCCGCGATCAGGACGCGCGCGCGCCGCGACGGCGACGACTGGGTGATCGACGGCGGCAAGATGTGGATCACGAACGGCATGCAGGCCGACTGGTGCTGCCTGCTCGCAAATACCTCCGAAGGCCCGGCGCACAAGAACAAGAGCCTGATCATCGTGCCGATGGACGCGGCGGGCATCACGCGCCAGAAGATCCGCAAGATCGGGATGGACTCGTCCGATACCGCGCAGCTCTTCTTCGACGGCGTGCGCGTGCCGGCGCGCAACCTGATCGGCGCGCAGGGCATGGGCTTCACCTTCCAGATGCTGCAGTTCCAGGAGGAGCGGCTCTACGCGGCGGCCGGATCGCTGCGCACGCTCGACCGCCTGATCGACCAGACGATCGAATATGCCCGCGGCCGCCAGGCGTTCGGTGCGAGCATCCTCGACAACCAGGTCGTGCACTACCGCCTCGCCGAACTGCGCACCGAGGTCGAGGCGCTGCGCGCGCTGACGTATCGCGCGGTCGCGCTGTACGTTGCCGGACAGGACGTGACCCGGCTCGCGTCGATGGCCAAATTGAAGAGCGGCCGCCTGTCGCGCGAGGTCGCCGACGCCTGCCTGCAGTACTGGGGCGGCATGGGCTTCACCTGGGACAATCCCGTGTCGCAGGCGTACCGCGACGGCCGGCTGATCTCGATCGGCGGCGGCACCGACGAGACCATGCTGTCGATCATCTGCAAGCTCGAAGGCACGCTGCCGGGCAAGGCGAAATGAGCCGGCGCGCCGCGAGGCCGGAATCACGCGACCCCAGGCTCGCGTCGACGACGACCGCGGCCGGCCGCGCAGAACCGACATGTTCTCGAAGATCCTGATCGCGAACCGCGGCGAGATTGCCTGCCGCGTGCTGCGCACCGCGCACGCCATGGGCTATGCGACGGTCGCCGTCCACAGCGACGCCGACGCCGATGCGCTGCACGTGCGTGAGGCCGACGAAGCGGTGCGCATCGGCGCGGCGCCGGCGGCGCAGTCGTATCTGCATGTCGAGGCGATCCTTGCCGCCGCGCGCCGCACCGGCGCCGATGCCATCCACCCCGGCTACGGCTTCCTGAGCGAGAACGCCGCCTTCGCGCAGGCCTGCATCGATGCCGGCCTCGTCTTCATCGGCCCGCCGCCGGCGGCGATTCGCGAGATGGCGGACAAGGCGCATGCGAAGCAGCGCATGCATGCCGCCGGCGTGCCGTGCGCGCCGGGCTACCTCGGCGCGGACCAGGACGATGCGCGCCTCGCGCACGAGGCCGCGGCGCTCGGATTTCCACTTCTCGTCAAGGCGGTGGCCGGCGGCGGCGGGCGCGGCATGCGGCTCGTGGCGCGCGCGGCCGATCTGGCCGAGGCGATTCGCGGTGCGCGCAGCGAAGCGCAAGGCGCCTTCGGCGACGCCAGGCTGATGCTCGAACGCCTGATCGAGGACGGGCGGCACATCGAGGTGCAGGTCTTCGCCGACGCCCACGGGAATGCGATCCACCTCGGCGAGCGCGACTGCACCGCACAGCGGCGGCGCCAGAAACTGATCGAGGAAGCGCCGTCGCCGATCGTCGATGCGGCGCTGCGCGAGGCGATGGGGCGCGACGCGGTGGCGGCGGCGCGCGCTGTGGGCTACGTCGGCGCCGGCACGGTCGAATTCATCGTCGATGGCCGGCGGCGCCACCACTTTCTCGAGATGAATACGCGGCTGCAGGTCGAACATCCGGTGACCGAATGCATCACCGGGATCGACCTCGTCGAGTGGCAGTTGCGCATCGCCGCGGGGGAGGCGCTGCCGCTCGCACAGCATGAGCTGCGCTTCCAGGGCCACGCGATCGAGGCCCGGCTCTATGCCGAGGATCCGTATGCGAAGCCGGCGCCGTTTGCGCCGCAGAGCGGCCGCCTGCGCTGGTGGCGGCCCGAGGCGGCTGCCGCGCTGCCCGGCGTGCGCATCGATCACGGCATCGCCGAACGCGGCGAGGTGACGCCGTTCTACGACCCGTTGGTCGCGAAGATCATCGCCCACGGCCGCGACCGCGACGAGGCGATCCGCCGCCTGCGCCGCGCGCTGCGCAGCGCACCGCTGCTCGGGCTGCGCCACAACGGCGGCTTCCTGTGTGCGCTGCTCGACGATCCGGCATTTCGCACCGCGGCGATGACGACGACGCTGGTCGATGCCTGGTTCGCGGGCGATGACGCCATCGCCCGGCGGCCGGCGGCGAGCGACGAGGCCTGGTGCGTGGCCGGCGCGCTCTTCGCGCAGGGCGAAGCGTCGGGCGGGCGTGCGGGTTGGCGCTCGCCCGGCGTCGCCGGCTTCGATCTCGTGCTCGCATGCGACGACCAGAGGCGCCGCCTGCGGCTCGAGCCGCAGCGCGACGGCAGCGTGCAGGTCGGGCTGGTCGGGCAGGGCGGCGCGACGCACAAGGTGCAGCTCGACGGCACGGCAGCGGGGGAGTTGAGTTGCTCGATCGACGGCATACGGCGTCGCGCCATCGCGCTGCGCGACGGGGACGATCTGCATCTCGCATTCGGCGGCGCGCAGTTCATCTTCAGCGAGCCGTCGGCGCTCGCAAGGGCAGCTTCGTCGGCCGGTGCCGGCCGCATCCGTGCGAGCGTTGCCGGCGTCGTCTGCCAGCTCGCGGTGCGCATCGGCGATGCGGTCGAGGCGGGCCAGCCGCTCGTGTGCGTCGAGGCGATGAAGATGCAGATGTGGCTCGTCGCGCCCGCAGCCGCGACCGTGCTCGCGCTGCATGCGCCGATCGGCGCCCAGGTCGCGGCGGGGGCGCTGCTGGTGGAGTTGCAGGCGCCATGACGAAGGCCATCCTCACCTGCGCGCTGACCGGCGTGCTGACGAATCCGCAGCAGCATCCGGTGCCGGTAACGCCCGCCCAGATGGCGGCCGAGGCGCGCGACGCCTTCAACGCCGGTGCGTCGATCATGCACGTGCACCTGCGCAACCAGGGTGCGGGGCTCGGCCATCTGCCGAGCTGGGATGCTGACGTCGCCGAAGCGGTCTGCAACGCGATCCGCGCCGCCTGCCCGGGCGTGATCATCAACCTGACGACCGGCGTCGTCGGCGACGATATCGCCGGCCCGCTCGCCTGCATCCGCCGCGTGCGGCCCGAGATCGCGGCCTGCAACGCGGGCAGCCTGAACTACCTGAAGATCAAGGCCGACGGCCGCTGGGCGTGGCCGCCGATGGTCTTCGACAACCCGGTCGCCAAGATCGAACGCTTCCTCGCCGTGATGGACGAATGCGGCGTGCACCCGGAATTCGAATGCTTCGATATCGGCATCCTGCGCTCGGTCGCGATGTATGTGCGGGCCGGCATGCTGCGACCCGGCATGGGGCGGCCCGAGGTGAACCTCGTGATGGGCGTCGCCTCGGGCATGCCGTGCGATGCCGATCTGCTCGCGCTGCTGCCGCGCTGGATGCCGGACGATGCGCTGTGGCAGTCGACGCTCATCGGCCGCGCCGAGGTCTGGCCGGTGCACCGCCGGACGGCCGAACTCGGCGGCATGCTGCGCAGCGGGCTGGAGGACACCTTCTACCTGCCCGACGGCAGCCGCGCGGCGGGCAACGGTGCCTTGATCGCCGCGCTCGCGGCGTGCGCGCGCAGCGCCGGGCGCGAAGTTGCAAGCCCGGACGAGGCGCGCCAACTGCTGGGACTGCGCCGCAGCGCGCCAGGCTGAGGCCGGGCGCGCTGCGAGGCGGCGTACGAGACGACGTGCAAGGCGGCGGGCGCCCGCGCGCTCCGTAGAATGCCGCTCCGATGAGTGACGCCCTTGCCGATGCGGCGGACGAGCCTGCGCTGCTTCCCGGCCTGCTGCTGGCGACCTTCGGCGCCATCGCGTTCTCGGGCAAGGCGATCATCGTCAAGCTTGCCTACCGCTACGATGTCGATGCGGTGACGCTGATCATGTACCGCATGCTGTTCGCGCTGCCGCTGTTCGTGCTGCTCGCGTGGTGGTCCGGGCGCGGCAAGCCGGGCCTGACGCGGCGCGACCGCTGGACCATCCTCGGCCTCGGCTTCTCGGGCTACTACCTGGCGAGCTTTCTCGATTTCGCCGGCCTGCAGTTCGTGACGGCCGGGTTCGAACGTTTGATCCTGTACCTGAACCCGACGCTCGTCCTCGCGCTCGGCGTGCTGCTTTTCGGGCGCCGGGTCGGAGCGCGCCAGATCGCCGCGCTTGCGGTGAGCTATGTCGGCGTCGCGCTCGTCTTCTGGCACGAGATCGGCGCCGTCGGCTCGAACGTCGTGCTCGGCGCCGGGCTCGTCTTCGCGAGCGCGGTGAGCTACGCCGTCTACCTCGTCTACAGCGGCGAGGAGGTCAAGCGCCTCGGTGCGCTGCGCCTCACCGGCTGGGCGACGGGCGTCGCCTGCGTGCTGTGCATCGCGCAGTTCTTCCTGTTGCGGCCGCTCGCGGCGCTCGCCGTCGCGCCGCAGGTGATCTGGCTGTCGATCCTGAATGCGACGCTGTGCACCTTCGCGCCGGTGCTGATGATGATGATGGCGATCGAGCGCATCGGTGCGACGATGGCGGCGCAGACCGGCATGATCGGGCCGCTGTCGACGATCGCGATGGGCGTGCTGATCCTGGGCGAACCGTTCACGGTCTGGATCGCCGCCGGTACCGTGCTCGTGCTGGCCGGCATCTGGCTGCTCGCGCGCTCGAATGTGAACGCCTGACGGCACGGGCCGCCGCACTGCGTTACGCTGCGGCCACGCATCCGCATCGGTGGGAGGCGAAGGTGATCGAAAAGCTCGTCCTGGTGATCGCGGCGCTTGCAGCGTGGCTTGGCGTTGCGCTCGGCGCGCAGGCCGCCGAGGTGCGCTACTACGATCTGCCGCGCGGCGCGCGGCCGCACGACGTCGCGCCCGATCCGCGGCCGGGCGGCCCGGTCTGGTATACGGCGCAGGGGCAGGGGGCGCTCGGCATGCTCGACCCCGCGAGCGGCGAGGTCGTGCAGATCGAACTCGGCCCCGGCTCGGCGCCGCACGGCGTGATCATCGGCCCGGACGGCGCGCCCTGGGTAACCGACGGCGGCTTGAATGCGATCCTGCGCGTCGACCCGGCGACGCGCGAAGTCAAGCGCTGGGCGCTGCCCAAGGACGTCAATGCGAATCTGAATACCGCAAGCTTCGACGCCGACGGCAAGCTGTGGTTTACCGGCCAGGCGGGCATCATCGGCCGGCTCGATCCGGCGAGTGGCAGGCTCGAGGTCTGGAAGGCGCCGCGCGGCCGCGGGCCGTACGGCATCACGACGACACCGGCGGGAGAGGTCTACTTCGCATCGCTCGCCGGCAACTATATCGCCCACATCGACCGCAAGACCGGCGCCGCGGCGATCATCGAACCGCCGACGCCGCAGCAGGGCGCGCGCCGCGTCTGGAGCGACGCCGCCGGCCGGATCTGGGTCGCCGAATGGAACAGCGGCAAGGTGGGGGTCTACGACCCGGAAGCCAAGGCGTGGAAGGAGTGGAAGCTGCCGGGCGACGCGCCACGCGCGTATGCGGTCTGGGTCGACGAGCGCGGCGGCGTCTGGCTGACCGACTTCGCGGCCAACGCGATCGTGCGTTTCGATCCGAAGACGCAGGCCTTCGAGAGTTTTCCGAGCGACCGCAGCGGTGCGATGGTGCGCCAGCTGCTCGGCCGGACGGGAGAAGTGTGGGGCGCCGAATCGGGCAACGACCGGCTGGTCGTCATCAAGCATTGAAAGGATACGAGATGGAGCTGGGGATAAAGGGCCGATGGGCGCTCGTCTGCGCCGCGAGCAAGGGCCTGGGCAAGGGCTGCGCGCTGGCGCTCGCGCGCGAGGGCGCGAATGTCGTCGTCACCGCGCGCGGCGCGCAGGCGCTCGAGGCGACCGTGGCCGAACTGCGTGCATTGAACGCCGGCGGCGAGGTGCGCGGCGTGGCCGGCGATATCACGACCGAGGCCGGCCGCGCGGCGGCGCTCGCGGCGTGCCCGCAGGTCGACATCCTCGTCAACAATGCCGGCGGCCCGCCGCCGGGGGACTTTCGCAGCTGGGAACGCGAGGCCTGGATCGCAGCGCTCGACGCCAATATGCTGGCGCCGATCGCGCTCATGAAGGCGACCGTCGACGCGATGGCCGGACGCGGCTTCGGCCGCGTCGTCAATATCACGTCGGCGGCGGTGAAGGCGCCGATCGACATCCTCGGCCTGAGCAACGGCGCGCGCTCGGGCCTGACCGGCTTCGTCGCCGGCCTGGCGCGCAGCCCGCTCGCGGCGCGCGGCGTGACGATCAACAACCTGCTGCCCGGCGCATTCGATACCGACCGGCTGCGCGTGACCTTTCAAGGCCAGGCGAGCAAGACCGGCCGCAGCATCGACGAGATCGGCGCGCAGCGCGCGGCGACGATTCCGCTGCGGCGCTTCGGCCGGCCGGACGAATTCGGCGCCGCCTGCGCCTTCCTGTGCAGCGTGCACGCCGCCTACCTGACCGGGCAGAATATCCTGATCGACGGCGGCGCGTATCCGGGGACGTTCTGACGGCGCGCCGTCAACGCCTTCGCGTGCCGAGCCAGATCACGGTCGCGACGACCATCAACCCGCCAGCGACCTGCACCGGCGCGACCTGCTGCCCAAGCAGCGCCCACGCCAGGACGAGGGCGAAGATCGGCTCGACATTCATGATCGCCGAATTGCTGACGACGCCCAGCCGCGGCAGCACGGTGAAGAGGATCGTGATGCCGGTGCCGTAGAGCAGCGTCAGCATCGCGAGCCCCCACCAGCCGGCGGCTGCGGTGGGTAGCCGAAAGCCGCCCTGCGTCGCGACGCCGCCGAGCGCGAGCAGCGCGACCATCGCCATCGTCGTCGCGGTGCGCAGGCGGCCGTCGAGGTCGCCCGCCTCGTGCTGCGTCAGGACGAGCGCGAGGCCGAAGACGGCCGCCGCGCCGAGCGCGAACGCGACACCCGCGCCGATGCTCGCCCACTGCGCCGCCGCACCCAGCCCCGAGGCGGCGCCGAAGACATCCAGCGCGAGTGCGAGCCCGACCAGGATGAGCGGCATCGCGCGCAGCACGCGCGGCTCGGCGCGGTGCTTGTAGGCGATGCGCGCCCAGAACGCCGTCCACAGCGGATAGGTGTTGAACGCGAGCAGCGCCAGCGCCACCGGCAGGCGCGCGACGGACGAATACAGGAACAGGCTTTGCACGCCGACCAGCACGCCGATCGCCGGCAGCGCGCGCTTGTGGCGCCGCGTCAGCCTGACCGGCACGCGCTGCACGAAGATCAGGATCGTGACGACGAACGCGGTGACCGCGCTTCGGATCGTCACCGCGGTCGCGACATCGACGCCATTGTCGAACGCGAAGCGCGCCGCGACGTGATTCGCGCCCATCATCAGCGCGATCAGCAGCAGCGTGGCGAAGGCGGCGCGCGACAGCGCTGTGGCGGCGTTCAGGTGCATCGCGCATTGTCGCGTTCGCGCCGGGCCGGCAGGCGGCTGCAAGCGCCCGGCGCAAAGCGGCGGGCCCCCGCTTCAGCGCGGCGCCCACGCGGGCCTCGGCGCGCCGCCAATCCCGCACCTCCCGAACGGCCCGTCGATCGTCTCGCCGCAGCCGGGGCAGACCCAATGGCGGCGCGGCGGATGGCGCAATTCGTCGAGCAGGCGGCGCGCGGTGTCGTATTGCGCGGCGTCCTCGATCCAGACCTCCGGCAGCGCCTGGTCGGGCGGGATCTCGCCGGCGATGCTGCTCGCGAAATAGCGCTGCACGGTCGCCGCGATGCCGCCGCTGGTGAGCATGTCGGCCCACAGCGTCGCGATCGCGATATTGGGCGCCGTCGTCAGGCGTCGCATGGGGAGGGCAGGGGTGGATTTCGGCAGCGCCGCCGCCGGCGGCAATTGCTGGCACGATAGCGCATTGCCATCCGCCCATTGCATCCGCCCATTGCGGGCCAAGGAGATCGACGCCATGACGCAGACCAGTCCGACGATCCGGGTCGAGACCCCCGGCGGCCCCGAAGCGATGAAGCTCGTCGACCTGCCGGTCGGCGAACCCGGTACGGGCGAGATCCGCATCCGCCACCATGCCTGCGGGCTCAATTTCATCGACGTCTACCAGCGCTCCGGCGTCTATCCGCTGCCGCTGCCGCTCTCGCTCGGCATGGAAGGCGCGGGCATCGTCGAGGCGGTGGGCGAGGGGGTGACGCATCTGCAGGCGGGCGACCGCGCCGCCTACACGAGCAACCCGCCCGGCAGCTACTGCGTCGCGCGCGTGATGCCGGCCAAATGCGTCGTGCGGCTGCCCGCCGCGATCTCGTTCGAGACCGGTGCGGCGATGATGCTCAAAGGTCTGACCGCGCAGTACCTGCTGAAGAAGACGCTGCCCCAGGGCGGCTTGCAGGCGGGCGACTTCGTGCTCTTTCATGCCGCCGCCGGCGGCGTCGGCCTGATCGCCTGCCAGTGGGCGAGGGCGCTCGGCCTGCGCCTCATCGGCACCGCGGGATCGGACGAGAAATGCGCACTCGCCCGCGCACACGGCGCGGCGCACGCGATCAACTACAGGACCGAGGATTTCGCCGCGCGCGTGCGCGAGATCACCGGCGGCGCCGGCGTGAAGGTGGTCTACGACTCGATCGGCAAGGACACCTTCGACAAGTCGCTCGACTGCCTGCGGCCGTTCGGGCTGATGGTCGTCTTCGGCAACGCCTCCGGCGTCGTGCCGCCGGTCGAGACCGGAACGCTCGCCGCCAAGGGGTCGCTCTACCTGACGCGGCCGACGCTCTTCACCCACATCGCGACGCGCGAGGCGACGCAGGCGATGGCCGACGATCTGTTCGACGTCGTGACGAGCGGCAAGGTGGCGATCCGCATCGACCAGCGCTACGCATTGAAGGACGCCGCGCAGGCGCACCGTGACCTGGAAGCGCGCAAGACGACCGGCTGCAGCGTGCTGCTGCCGTGACGGGCGGGGTGCGCGGCCCAGACCATGCGGCCGTCGCGGTCTTTGATTGCGGCAGATCAAAGACGCGCGGTGCACGAAGCGTAGCTTGAGCGTGCGCCGCCCTTGACGCGGCCGCAAGGAGGCCTCATGAACATCATGACGTTCTTCGTCGTCCTTGCCGCGACCTGCGTGCTCGGCTCGCTCGTGCTGGGGATCGCCGCGATGGTCAACCACGGCAATGTCGGCCACCACAGCAGCGATCAGTGGATGGCCGCCCGCGTCGGCTTTCAGGGTCTTGCGCTCGCCCTGATCCTGATCGCACTCCTTGTCGCCTGATCGGGCGCAGCCGCGCGCGATTCTCGATCAACCCGCCTGCGGCGCGACCGCCGCGCGATAGGCATGCCACGTCGCATGGCCGAGCACCGGCCCGACGACGAGCAGGCCGAGAAAGCCGGGCAGCATCGCGACGACCACGAGCAGCGTGATGAGCACGCCCCACAGCAGCATCACGCCGGGCTGCGCGAGGCACAGGCGGATGCTCGTCAGGCCCGACGAGATCGCATCCGTCTGGCGATCGAGGATCATCGGGATCGAGACCACGCTCACGGCGTAGATCAGCGCGGCGAAGATGCTGCCGACGCCGGTGTAGGCGATGATGAACTCGACGTTCTGCGGATCGACGAGTTTGAGCAGCGAGCCCTGGAAGTCGGGCATGCCCTCGAAGCTGAGCGCGAAGACGACGAGCGACGCGCGCGCCCAGACCATCTCGAGCACGAGCAGCACGGCGCCGAAGATCGCCATCGTGCCGATCCGCGTGTCCCAGGCGGTGAGCGATTCGCCGAAATCGGGCTTCTCGCCGCGCTCGAGCCGGCGGCTCACGTCGTACAGGCCGATGCACAGGAACGGCCCGACGAGCAGGAAGCCGGCGCTCAGTGCGAGCGTCCAGGCGGGCGAGTACTCGAACACCTTGAGCAGCAGCCAGCCCATGACGGCGAAGCAGCCGCCGTAGAAGAGGCCGATCCCGGGCGCGCGCCGGAAGTCGCGCCAGCCGGCGGCGAGCCAGCGAAACGGGTCCGACCACGCCAGATCGTTGATCCGGATGTCGAATACGGTCGGCGGCGGGCTCGGTGTCGATGCCGGCGCTTCGGGGTCGGTGCCTTCGGTCATGCGCGATTCTGTACGACGGCCGCGATCGATGCACGGTGCCGCAGGCTGCAGCCCGGCCCGCGCGGCAGTTCAGATGACGTTGCGTTCGAGCAGCGGCCTGCCTTCGGCGATACGGCCCGGCTCGAGCGGCGTCAGATCGACGCCGTGCCATTGCCCGCGCGCGAGCCACGAGGCCATGCTGCGTCCGACCGCGGGCGCCTGCTGCATGCCGTGGCCCGAGAAGCCGCAGGCCAGATGCAGGTTGCCCCAGCCCGGCGCCGGCCCGGCGAGGCCGTTGTGGTCGAAGATATTCATCTCGTAGTAGCCGGCCCAGGCGCTCGCGACGCGCAGCGCCTCGAAGGCCGGGATGCGGGCGGCGAGCGCCGGCCAGATGACGCCTTCGAACAATCCGTGGTCGATCTCGTCGAGCGGCAGATCGTCGCGGTCCTCGCCGCGCGGCGGTGCGCCGGCGAGGTAACGCCCGGGACGGCCCTCGGGCCGGACCCAGACGCCGCTCGTATCGATGAGCAGCGGGCAGTCGCAGAGCACCGCCGGCGAGTCGACGACGAAGACATCGCGCTTGCGCGCATGGACCGGCATCGCGACGCCCGCGGTCGCCAGCAGCGGTGCGGACCAGGCGCCAGCGGCAACGAGCACCGCGTCGGCATCGAAGCGCCGGCCGTCGGCCGCGAGCACGGCGTCGATTTGCCCTTTCGCGCCGGCGAGGCGCTGCGCATCGGCGGCGACGAAGCGCGCACCGCAGGCAATCGCCTTGCGCCGCAGCGCCTGCAGCACGCCGTAGCCGTCGAACCAGCCTTCGCCCGAAAGGCCGAGCGAGCCGAGCGCGATGCCGTCGGTCGCGAGCCACGGAAAGCGCGCGCGCAGCACCTCGGGTTCGAGGAGGGCGACATCGACGCCTTCGCCGCGCTGCATCGCATGGACCTCGCGCAGCGCCGCTTCGCCGGCGGTGGAGGCAAGGTAGAGGTAGCCGCGCTGGGCGAGGCCGATTTCGGGCGCATCGCCGTCGACCGCGAGCTCGGCGCCGATGCGGCAATAGAACGCCATGCTTTCGCGCGACAGCGCGATATTGATCGGGGTCGAGAACTGCTGGCGGATCGAGCTTGCCGACAGCGCGCTCGACGCACGCGCATAGCACGGGTCGCGCTCGAGGACGGTCGCCGCGATGCCGTGGTCGCGGGCGAGGAAGCAGGCGGTCGCGGCGCCCATCACGCCGCCGCCGACGATCACGATGCGCATCGCCACCCGCGCTTCATCGCGCCCGCCGCACGCGCAGCAGTTCGTCGGCGATGAGGCAGACGGCGCCGATCGTGATCGCGCTGTCGGCGGCATTGAACGACGGGAAGTACCAGCCGGCGTAGTGGACCTGGATGAAGTCGACGACGTGGCCGTGCAGCAGGCGGTCGATCACGTTGCCGAGCGCGCCGCCGAGGATCAGCGCGAGCGCCCACGCAAAGAGCCGCTGCCCGCCGTGGCGCGCGAGCAGGAAGACGATCGCGACGGCGGCGACGATGCCGAGCACGACGAAGAACCAGCGCTGCCAGCCCGACGCGCCGGCGAGAAACGAGAACGCGGCGCCGGTGTTGTGGGCGCGCACGATGTTGAGGAACGGCGTGACGGTGACGCTGTCGCCGAGCGCGAAGCGGGCGACGATCAGCGCCTTCGTCGCCTGGTCGAGGACGATGACGACGAAGGCGATCGCGAGCCAGGGCAGCAGGCTGCCCGACGATTTGCGCGCCGCCATCACGCGATCTTCCGTGCTTCGCCCGAGCCGAACAGGTTGCTCGTGCAGCGGCCGCACAGCGTCGGGTGGTCGGGGTCGTGGCCGACATCGTCGCGCCAGTGCCAGCAGCGCTCGCACTTGGGCGCGGTGGCGGGCGTCACCTGGACCGCGAGTTCGTCGCCGCGGGCGATCGTCGCCTGCGACGTGATCATCACGAAGCGCAGGTCGTCGCCGAGCGAGGCGAGCAGCAGGTGGTCGTCGGCCGCCGCGGCGATCTGCAGATTCGCCTGCAGCGACGAGCCGACCTTGCCTTCGGCGCGCAGCGTCTCGATCTCCTTGTTCACGCTGTCGCGGATCTCGCGGATGCGCGCCCACTTCGCGAGCAGCGCGGCATCGGGCGTGGCGAACTTCCAGTAGAACTGGGTGAAGATCGACGCCGACTGCCCGGGCGCGAACACCGGCCACGCCTCTTCCGCGGTGAACGAGAGGAAGGGCGCCATCCAGCGCAGCATCGCGTGCGCGATCTGCCACAGCGCGGTCTGCGCCGAGCGGCGCGCGAGCGATTTCGGCGCCGTCGTATAGAGCCTGTCCTTCAGGATGTCGAGGTAGAACGCGCCGAGGTCTTCGCTGCAGAACACCTGCAATTTGGCGACGACCGGGTGGAACTCGTAGACCTCGTAGTGGGCGAGCACCTCGGCCTGGAACTGCGCGGCGCGCGCGATCGCCCAGCGGTCGATCTCGAGCATCTCGTCGATCGGCACGGCCTCGGTCACGGCGTCGAAGTCGCTCGTATTGGCGAGCAGGAAGCGCAGCGTATTGCGGATGCGGCGATAGGCATCGACGACGCGGGCGAGGATCTTGTCGTCGCCGGCGATGTCGCCCGAATAGTCGCTTGCCGCGACCCACAGCCGGATGATCTCGGCGCCGAGTTTCTGGCTCACCGCCTGCGGCTCGATCCCGTTGCCGAGCGACTTGCTCATCTTGCGGCCCTGGCTGTCCACGGTGAAGCCGTGCGTCAGCAGCCCGCGGTACGGCGCGCGGCCTTCCAGCGCGCAGGCGACGAGCAGCGACGAATGGAACCAGCCGCGGTGCTGGTCGTGGCCTTCGAGGTAAAGGTCGGCCTCGGGGCCGCTCGCGTGGCGGCCGGGGTTGCCGGCGCTGCCCTCGTGCGTGCCGCGCAGCACGTGCCAGAAGGTCGAGCCGGAATCGAACCAGACTTCGAGGATGTCGCTGCTCTTGGCGTAGTGCGCGGCGTCTTCGGCACCGAGAACCTCCTCGGTCGTGACGCGGCTCCAGGCCTCGATGCCGCCGGCCTCGACGATATCTGCCGCGCGGTCGAGGATCTCCATCGTCTGCGGGTGCAATTCGCCCGTCTCCTTGTGCAGGAAGAACGGCAGCGGCACGCCCCAGCTGCGCTGGCGGCTGATGCACCAGTCGGGGCGATTCGCGATCATGTCGCGCAGCCGGGCGCGGCCGTTCTCCGGATAAAAGCGCGTCGCGTCGATCGCCGCGAGCGCGGTCTGGCGCAGCGTTTGTTCAGCCTTGTCCTTCGTGAAGACGCCGCGCGTCGACGGTGTCGCTTCGTCCATGCGGATGAACCACTGCGCCGCGGCGCGGTAGATCACCGGCGACTTGTGGCGCCAGCAGTGCGGGTAGCTGTGCGTGATCGTCTCGGTCGCGAAGAGGCGGCCGGCATCGCGCAGCGCTTCGATGATGACCGGCGTCGCCTTCCAGATATTCTGGCCGCCGAAGAGCGGGAAGTCGGCCGCGTACGCGCCCTTGGCCTGCACCGGGTTCAAGATGTCGTCGTGGGTCAGGCCGTGGGCGACGCAGGAGTTGAAGTCGTCGATGCCGTAGGCGGGCGACGAGTGGACGATGCCGGTGCCGTCCTCGGCCGTCGCATAGTCGGCGAGGTAGACCGGGCTCAGGCGGTCGTAGCCCGGGTCGACGTGCGCGAGCGGATGACGAAAGGTGAGCCCGCCCAGTCTCTCGCCGCGCGTCGTCGCGAGCACCTTGCCGTCGAGGCCGTAGCGCTTCAGGCACGCCTCGACGAGCGTCGCCGCCAGCAGCAGCAGCCCGCGCTCGGTATCGACGAGAGCGTAGTCGAGCGCGGGGTTGAGGTTGAGCGCCTGATTCGCGGGGATCGTCCAAGCCGTCGTCGTCCAGATCACGGCGAACGCATCCTTCGCGAGCTTGGCAAGCCCGAACGCCGCGGCGAGCCGATCCGGCTCGGCACAAAGGAAGCCGACGTCGATCGTCTGGCTCTTCTTGTCGGCGTACTCGATCTCGAACTCGGCGAGCGACGATCCGCAGTCGAAGCACCAGTAGACGGGCTTCAAGCCGCGGTAGACGAAGCCGCGTTCGATGACGCGCTTGAAGGCGCGGATCTCGCGCGCCTCGTTGCCCGGGTCCATCGTCGCGTACCGGTTCGCCCAGTCGCCGAGCACGCCCAGGCGCTTGAAGTCGGCCATCTGCAGCGCGATCTGCTCGGTCGCGTAGGCGCGGCTCTTCGCCTGCATATCGTCGCGGCTCAGGTGGCGGCCGAACGCCTTCTCGATCGCGTTCTCGATCGGCAGGCCGTGGCAGTCCCAGCCCGGCACGTAATGCGCGTCGAAGCCGGCGAGCTGGCGCGCCTTGACGATCATGTCCTTCAGGATCTTGTTGACGGCGTGGCCCATGTGGATCGCGCCGTTGGCGTACGGCGGGCCGTCGTGCAGCACGAAGAGCGGCGCGCCGTGGCGCGCGGCGCGCAGGCGCTGGTACAGGCCCTCGTCGTTCCACGTCTTGACCCAGCCCGGCTCGCGCCGGGGCAGGTCGCCGCGCATCGGAAACGGCGTATCGGGCAGATTGAGCGTCTTGCGGTAGTCGGTGGCGGTTGGCTCGGCCATGGCGTGTCCTGGCGGGTGGGTCGCTTGGGGTCGCTCGCGTGAACGAAATGCAGATGCCGGCGGCGCGCTGCCGAAGGCCCGGACCTGCAGCACCGGCCTGCGGTGCCGGCGGCGGGCCGTCAAATTCGGTCGCGCGTCGTCTGCCGGCGCAGGGCCGCGTGGGTGGCGAAATAGGCGCGCGCATCGTCCGCGTCGCGCCGGATCGCGGTGGTGAGCGCTTCCAGGCCGTCGAAGCGGGCTTCGTCGCGGATCTTGTGCAGCAGTTCCACGCGCACGAGTTTACCGTAGCCCCCCTCGCGACCGAGGGCGGCAGGCCAGGCCAGGCAATGGACCTCGAGCAGCACGCGGCCGGCCGATTCGATCGTCGGCCGGATGCCCAGACTCGCGACGCCGGGCAGCGGGTCGTCGGCGAGGCCGCTCACCTCGACGACGAAGATGCCCATCGCCGCCGCGCGTGCGTGAGGGAAGCGCAAGTTCAGCGTCGGGAAGCCGATATCGCGCCCGAGGCGGCGGCCGCGCGTGACGTGGCCGCTGATGCTGTAGCGCCGGCCGAGCAGCGTCGCCGCGTCGTCCATGCGGCCGCCGGCGAGGGCGTCGCGCACCGCCGAGCTGCTGACGCGCAGGCCGTGCACCTCGTAGCTGTTCATGCGCGCGACGTCGAAGCCGGCGCGCTGCCCGGCGGCGTCGAGCAGCGCATAATCGCCGGCGCGGCGCGCGCCGAAGCGGAAGTCGTCGCCGACCAGCACGTAGCGCGCGTGCAGCCCGGCGACCAGCACATCGTCGATGAAGGCCTGCGGCGACTGGCTCGCGAAGCGCGCCCCGAAGCGCATCACGACCGCCTGGTCGATGCCGCAGCGTTCGAGCTCGGAAAGCTTGTCGCGCAGCGTCGCGATGCGTGCCGGCGCGAGTTCGGGCTTGCCGGCGAGTGCGGCGAAGTGGTCGCGCGGATGCGGCTCGAAGGTCAGCACCGAGGTCGGCAGGCCGCGATGGCGCGCCTCCGAGCGCAGCAGCGCGAGCATCGCCTGGTGCCCCCGGTGCACGCCATCGAAATTGCCGATCGTCAGCGCGCAGGCGCGCGCGATGCCGGGGTGGTGAACGCCGCGAAAGACCTGCATGCGGCCATTATCTGCCGCGCCGGCTATTCGTCTTCGCGCCAGAAGCGCTCCATCGCAAGGTAGGCAAAGGATGCCGACCAGCCGATCATCAGCAGGCCGTTCAAGGTCTCGGTACCGGCCAGCAGGCGCACCGGCCCGACAGGGACGATGTCGCCGAAGCCGAGCGTGGTGTAGGTTTCGGCCGAAAAGTACAGGCAGTTGATGAACGAGAAGCCGAGCGTGCCCTGCAACTTGCCGACGCCGAAGTCCTTTACAAGCACGAACAGCGCGACACCGTAGACGGCGATCTCCAGCGTGTGCGCGACGAAGGTGGCGAAGATCACGACCAGCAGCTTGCTGCGGCTCGCGATGCGCAGCGCCGGCAAGCGCCGGCTGAGCACGCGCAACGCCTCGTAGTGAATCACCGTCGTCGTCGAAATCAACAGGATGCAGGCGAGGATGACGGTCAGCATGGGGGCGGCGAGCGGTGTGGTCCTGGCGGTTTGGACGGGTCGGTGCAAGTCGAAACGATGCGATCCGATCCGCGATGCCGAGTTTCGCCGATCCTCATGGCAGGGTGGTGGGCGGTCCCAGCACATCCTGTTCGCCCGCCAGCCAGCGCCATTGCCCTGGCGCCAGATCGGCTGGCAGGCGGAGCTCGCCGAAGCGGCTGCGGTGCAGCGCGACGACCCGATTGCCGGCCGCGGCGAGCATGCGTTTGACTTGGTGGTATCTGCCTTCGAGCAGCGTCAGGCGCAGCGTGCGCTCGCCGGTCTGCTCGCATGCCGCGGCGCGCACCGGGTTCGGATCGTCGCGCAGCACGACGCCTTGCAGCAGGGCTTCGATCTGGCGCGGCGATACCGGATCGGCGGCCGCCACTTCGTAGACCTTCGGCACGTGCTTGCGCGGCGAAGTCAGGCGGTGGATCAGCGCGCCGTCGTCGGTCAGCAGCAAGAGGCCGGTCGTATCGGCATCGAGCCGCCCGATCGGCTGCACGCCGCGCCGGCGCAGCGGCGGCGGCAGCAGGCTCATCACGCTCGGGTGGTGCCTCGGCCTTTGCGAACACTCGTAGCCGGCCGGCTTGTGCAGCATGACGAGCGCCTTCGCGTGCACCGGCCAGCTTTCGCCGTCGACGTCGAGCACGAGGCTTTCGGCATCGATCTCGGCGGCCGGGTCATCGACGGCGCGGCCGGCGATGCGAACCGAGCCGCGCAGCACCAGCGCCTCGCACTCGCGCCGCGTGCCGAAGCCTTGCGAGAAGAGAATCTGCGCGAGGTGCATGCCGGGCGGCGGCTCTACCCTGCGCGCCGCGGCGCGCCGCACGGCGGGCCTCGGCGGGTGGTGCGCATATCGTTTTCGCCGGCGCGCGCGATCAGCGTGGCAGGTCGCGCACCGCGGGCAGGGTCGGCAGGCCGGGGCCGCCGACGCCGTGCGCCTGCGTCACCGCGCGCAGCACGGCGCGCGCCGTCGCTTCGGCGGCGGCGATGCCGAGCAGGGTCAGATCGGGCCTCGCGCGGGCGCTGCCGGTGGCGAGGCAGAACAGCGTGTCGCCGTCGCTCATCGTGTGGACCGGGTCGATGCTGCGGGCGAGGCCGTCGTGCGCCATCTGCGCGAGCTTGGTCGCCTCGGCCTTGGTGAGCAGCGCGTCGGTCGCGATGACGCCGATCGTCGTTGCGCCGCCGATCTGGATCGGCAGGGACGCATCGCCGCGCAGCAGCGACTGCGTCGTGCCGACAGGCCGGCTGCCGTCCTCGCTTCGCGCGCCGGCAACGACGGTGCCGGTGGCCGGGTCGATCACGTCACCGATCGCATTCACCGCGATCAGCGCCGCGACCGTCGCGCCGCCAAGCTGCAGCGACGCGCTGCCGATGCCGCCCTTCATCGCGCGCCCGATGCCGAACAGCTTGCCGACCGCGGCGCCCGCGCCGGCGCCGACCGAACCTTCGGCGGGCGGCGTCGTGCCCGCCGCGACGCAGGCCGCGTAGCCGGCCGCCGCATCGGGCCGGATGCGCGGATCGCCGACCCAGAGGTCGAACAGGATCGCGGCCGGCACGATCGGCACGCGGATCGGTATGCCGGCCCGCTCGCCCGCGCCTGTCTTGCCGACCTCGACGCCGACCTCCCGCTCCTCGAGCCAGCGCATCACGCCGCCCGCGGCGTCGAGGCCGAACGCGCTGCCGCCGGCGAGCAGCACCGCATGCACCTTCTCGACCGCATTGACGGGCGAGAGCAGGGCGATTTCGCGCGTGCCGGGGGCCGCGCCGCGCACGTCGACACCGGCCACCGCGCCGTCCGGGCACAGCACGACGGTGCAGCCGGTCGGCCGGCGCGGGTCGGTGAAGTGGCCGACGCTGATGCCGGCGACGTCGGTGAGTGCGCCGCTTGTCATCGGCCTAGGCGAAGACGCCCGCGCTGTCCTGCATCCGCGCGCTCACCTCGCCGAGATGATGCAGCGTATCGCCGTAGGCCAGTTCGATCATCGTCAGGCGCTTGAAATAGTGGCTGCCGACATATTCGTCGGTCATGCCGATGCCGCCGTGCATCTGGATGCACTGCTGGCCGACGTAGCGCATCGAGTTGCCGAGCTGCACCTTGGCCTGCGACAGCGCACGCCGCCGCGCGGCGGGCCCCTCGCCCAGCTTCAGGCTCGCGAAGTAGCTCATCGAGCGCGCCAGCTCGAGCTGAATCTTGACGTCGGCGATGCGGTGGCGCAGCGCCTGGAAGCTGCCGATCGGCACGCCGAACTGCTTGCGCGTGTTGAGGTACTCGACGGTGAGCGCGACGAATCGGTCCATCACGCCGACCGCCTCGGCGGCGACCGCAGCGATGCCGCGGTCGATCGCCGCTTCGAGGGCGCCGAATGCGGCGCCGGCTGCAAGCAGCTCGATCGCCGGCGCAGCGTCGAGCGCGAGTTCGGCCGCGCAGGCGCCGTCCTGCGTCGGATAGCCGCGCGTCGTCGCCTTCGCACCGCGTTCGACAAGGAAGAGGGCGATGCCTTGCGGGTCGTCGCCGGCACCGCCGACACGTGCTGGCACGATGAATGCATCGGCGTGCGCGCCGGCCGGCACGAGGCTCTTCGTGCCGTGCAGCGCCCAGCCGCCCGCCGCATCCTTCTCGGCACGGGTCGCGACCTTCGCGAGGTCGTAGCGCGCGCCGCGCTCCTGGTGCGCGAGGACGACGATCGCGCTGCCGTCGGCAACGCGTTGTGCAAGCGCTGCCGCTTGCGGCGCCGGGCTCGCGGCCAGCAGCGGCGCGGCGACGAGGGCGACGGCCGCATACGGCTCGAGCACCATGGCGCGGCCGAGTTCCTCCATCACGACCATCGCCTCGACGGCGCCGAAGGCCATGCCGCCGCTCGCCTCGGGCAGCGCCAGGCCGAGCAGACCGAGTTCGGCGAGTTCGCTCCACGCCTCGCGCGAGAAGCCGCCGGCCTTCGCGATCGCGCGGCGGCGCTCGAAGGCGTAGCTTCTTTCGGTCCAGCGCGCCACCGCGTCGCGCAGCGAGGTCTGGTCGTCGGTGAAATCGAAATCCATGGTCAGGCTCCCAGCATGATCTGGGCGATGATGTTGCGCTGCACTTCGTTGCTGCCGCCGTAGATCGTCGTCTTGCGCAGGTTGAAGTAGGTCGCGGCGAGCGGCGCGCAATGCGCCGCGCCGCCCGGCCACAGGCCGCCGAGCGCCTGGTCGCCCTGCCAGCCGGCCTCCATCGCCTCGGCGATGAAGGGCAGCGCGAACGGCCCGGCGGCGAGCATCATCAGCTCGGCATAGCGCTGCTGGATCTCGCTGCCGCGCACCTTCAGGAGCGCCGCGATATCCAGGCTTTGCTTGCCGCTCTTCTCGGCCGACAGCACGCGCAGCACGAGCATCTCGAGGGCGACGACCTCGACCTCGAGCTGCGCGATCAGGTCGCGAAACCGCATGTCGTCCCACACGCCCTCGGCCTTCGCGATGCGCTTCAGGCGCTCGAGCTCGCGCTTCGTGCGGTTCACGTCGGCGATATTGGTGCGCTCGTGGGCGAGCAGGTGCTTGGCGTAGGTCCAGCCCTTGTTCTCCTCGCCGATCAGGTTCGCGGCCGGCACCTCGACGTTGTCGAAGAAGACCTCGTTCACCTCGGCGCCACCTTCGAGCAGGACGATCGGCCGCACCGTCACGCCCTGGCTCTTCATGTCGATCAGCAGGAAGCTGATGCCGGTCTGCGGCTTGCCTTCGGTGCTGGTGCGAACGAGGCAGAAGATCCAGTCGCCGTACTGGCCGAGCGTCGTCCACGTCTTCTGGCCGTTGACGATATAGCGGTTGCCCTGGCGCACCGCGCGCGTCTTCAGCGAGGCGAGGTCGCTGCCCGAGCCCGGCTCGCTGTAGCCCTGGCTCCACCAGACATCGCCGCTTGCGATGCCGGGCAGGAAGCGCTGCTGCTGCTCGGCGTTGCCGAAGGCCATGATGACCGGCGCGACCATCACCGGGCCGAAGGGCAGCAGCCGCGGTGCGCCGGCGAGCGCGCATTCCTCCTCGAACAGATGACGCTGCACGACGTTCCAGCCCGGCCCGCCGAACCGCTCGGGCCAGCCGTAGGCGAGCCAGCCCTTCTTGCCGAGGATGCGGGCCCAGCCCTGCATATCCTCGCGCGACAGGTTCAGCGCGTTGTGCACCTTATGGCTGACCGCCTTCGGCAGGTTGGCCGCGACCCAATCGTGCACCTCGGCGCGAAAGGCGAGTTCTTCGGGGGTGAAATTCAGGTCCATGCACAGTCTCCGGCGGCCGCTTGGCGCAGCGCGCGTTTTAGCACGACCGTTTCATCCCGCCCTGTCCCGGCAGCGACAAGGGCGCCTCGCCCGTCGGCGCGGACGATCAGGAACGCTCGATGCGGCGCTCGTCCTTTGGCAGCGCGACATCGCAGGCTTCGAGCGCACGCGCCGCGTCGCCGCGCGTCACCGGGCGGATCAGCAGCGCGTCGCAGCCGGCGAGCTTGGCGCGCACCCGCCCGGCGGCCGAATCGCGATTCGCGAGCAGGAAGACCGGCGGCACCGGCCCGGCGAGCGCGACACGCTGGTGCTTGATCTCCATGCACAGTTCGAGTCCGTCCATATCCTCGTCGCTGCCCGGCGCGACATCGAGGAAGACGGCCGCCAGTGGCAACTCGGCAACGAGCGCGAGCACGTCGGCGCTGTAGCTTGCATGGCGGACCTGGAAGCCGAAGGCCTGGAGTTGGGCGGCAAGTCCGGCGTCCGCGCGTTCCGGACCGAGCAGCAGCACGTCGCAGAGCGACTCCGCGCCCGCGCGTCCGGCCTGGGCCAGCCTGGCGCGCCGCGACCTGCGCCTGGCCTCGGCCTTCGCCGCGGCGCGCTCTTGTGCGCTTGCCCACTGCGGCTTGGCCGCAGCTGGCGCCTGGACCGGTACCGGGGCCGGTGCCGGGGCCGGGGCCGGCGCCGATTCGGGAACAGCCGCCGGGCTGATCGTATCGAAATCCTCCGGTGCGAGGGCGGGCGGGTTTCTGGGTCGCCGCGCCGGCGTCCAAGGCGCGGGTTCGGGCAGCGCCGCCGCTTCGGGTGCCGCGCGCGATGCCGGGGCGTCCGGCGCCTCGGCGTCGGAGACTCCCTGCGCGCCGGATTGCGGGATCGGCGCGGCCGCTGGCTCCTGTGGCAACGCGGAGCCCGGTTCGGCCGCCGCGATCTCGGCTGCATCGGGCGCCGTGCCGCGTGCGCGGGGACTGGTGATCGGCTCCAGATCGGCGAGGTTGATGAATACCGGCGATCGATCGAAAGCCGCGGGGGCGGTCGGCACGATGTCGGACTCGTCGAGGGTTGGAAAATCCCGCTCGCTCGCGGCCATCGGCAGCACGATGTCGGGCCGCTCGGCGGCCTCGGGCGGCGCCTCGCGCTCGGCCGCCATCTCATCGAGCGCGCGCAAAATCTCCTCGGGGTCGATCGGCCGCTCGACATGCGCGCGCGCGCCGGGCGGCGCGTGCTCGCCGACGAACAGCGTGTCGCGCATGCGCGTGCCGCGTGTCACGCTCGTCGCCAGCATCTCGTGGCTGGCGTCGGCGACGATGAAGTCGGCTTCCGCCGCACGCTCGACCTGCAGATAGGCGGGCTCGCGCGCCGCCGCATGCTTGAGGCAGAACGACAGCGCATTGCGCTCGAAGTCGCTGAAGCCGTGCAGCGCGACGCGGTAGCTGCCGACCGCCTTGGGCCCGGCCCTGGCCCGTCGGAGCGCTGCAAGCTTGAGCTTCATGCCGATTCAGCCCCGAACGGGGTCGCGATCGGGGTCCGGCTCAGTCGCGAAAGTTTTCGAACGAGAGCGGCACATCGGGCAACTCCTTGCGCAGCAGTGTGATCGCAGCCTGCAGATCGTCGCGCTTGGCGCCGCTGACACGCACGCTGTCGCCCTGGATCGCGGCCTGAACCTTCATCTTGCTCTGCTTGACGAGCGTCTGCATCTTCTTCGCGATATCGCCTTCGATGCCGGTCCGCACGACGAGCGTCTGCTTGACCTTGTCGCCGCCGATTTTCTCGATCTTCGCGCCGGTGTCGAGATAGCGTGCGTCGACGCCGCGCTTGGCGAGCTTGGCGAGCAGGATATCCGTGACCTGCGCGATCTGGAAGTCGCTGTCGGCAAAGAGCGTGATCTCCTTGTCCTTGTGCTCGATGCGTGCCGACGAGCCCTTGAAGTCGAAGCGGTTGCCGATTTCCTTGCTGCTCTGGTCGAGCGCGTTGCGCAACTCGACGAGGTTGGGTTCGATGACGGCGTCGAAGCTTGGCATGATGACGAATCCTTGCGCGGGGGACCGGGCGCGCGGCCGGCGTCGGATCGACGAAAATTCTGCCATGCAAATCGAGACAGGCGTGAGCCTGAAACCCTACAACACTTTTGCGCTGCCGTCGCTGGCGCGCGTCATGGTGCGCGTCGCAAGCGATGCCGACGTGCGCGCCGTCGTCGATCATCCCGAACTCGGGCGGGCGCCGAAGTTCATCCTCGGCGGCGGCAGCAATATCGTCCTCACGCGCGACGTGACCGGCGTCGTCCTCAAGGTCGAGGTCGCCGGCCGGCGCCTGCTGGAGACGCGTCACGACGCCTTCATCGTCGAAGCCGGCGCCGGCGAGAACTGGCACGACTTCGTCGCCTGGACGCTGGCGATGGGCTGGCCGGGGCTCGAGAACCTGGCGCTGATCCCGGGCACGGTCGGCGCGGCGCCGGTGCAGAATATCGGCGCCTACGGGGTCGAGTTGCAGGAGCGCTTCGAATCGCTCGACGCGGTCGACCTCGTCACCGGCCGCACGGTGACCTTGACGGCCGAGATGTGCCGCTTCGGCTACCGCGACAGCGTCTTCAAGAACGGACTCGCCGGCAAGAGCCTGATCACGCGCGTGCGATTGCGGCTGCCACGCCCGTGGCGCGCGGTGCAGGGCTACCTCGAACTCGAACGCCGCCAGGCGCAGACCGGCATCCGCAACCCGGACGCTCGCCGGATCTTCGACTGGGTGTGCGAGATCCGCCGCGCCAAGCTGCCGGATCCGGCGCAGGTCGGCAACGCCGGGAGCTTCTTCAAGAACCCCTTCGTCAGCGAGGCGCAGTGCCGCGACATCATCGGCCGCGACCCGGCTGTCGTGCACTATCCGATGCCCGACGGCAACGTCAAGCTCGCCGCCGGCTGGCTGATCGACGCCTGCGGCTGGAAGGGCAAGAGCGTCGGTCGCGCCGCCGTCTACGAGAAGCAGGCGCTCGTGCTCGTCAACCGCGGCGGCGCGAGCGGCGCCGAGGTCGTGACGCTGGCGCGCGCGATCCAGGAGAGCGTCTACGGGCGCTTCGGCATCCGCCTCGAGCCCGAGCCGGTCGTCGTCTGACGCGGCGCGGCGAGGGGCTGCGAGGCGCCCGGCGATCCTGCTGCAAGTCTGCTTGTGCGCCAGGCCGAGCCGCTGTAATGTTTCGCTCGCAGGCTGAGGCGGGAGGTGCAAGCGAGCTCGAACCACCGGCGCCTGCCGTGCCCCCGATCGACCGAGCCTTTGCTTCACGCCGGAGCCGACGCGCGATGGACTCTTCGCTTCGTGACAGCAGCTTCGAGACGCTGAGCGCCGGCCTGCACCGCGACGCCGGGCGCTGGGCGATGGACCTGCACGGGCTCGTCCTCAGGAGCGTCTTCCAGCCGGTGTACAGCCTGTCGCACGGCCGCGCGGTCGGCCACGAGGCGCTGGTGCGGGCGGCCGACGCGAACGGCGCGCCGGTCGAGCCGCAGCATGCGCTGCGCGGCGACGGCTCGTTCGGCGATCTGCTGCACGGCGACCGCGCGGCGCGCATGATCCACGCGCTCAATTTCGCCGAGCTCGTCGGCGACGATCCGCACTGGCTGTTCTTCAACATGCAGACGCAGGTCTTCGTCGCCCTCAGGGAGGTGGCGAGCGACGGCTTCCAGCGCACGCTGCTGTCTCGCTGCGGCCTGCGCGGCAGTCAGGTCGTGCTCGAGGTGCTCGAGCAGCAGGTCGCGGCCGACGCCGACTTCGATGGCGCGGTGCACGCGGTGCGCGCGAGCGGCGCACTGATCGCGATCGACGACTTCGGCGCCGGCCATTCGAACTTCGATCGCGTCTGGCGCCTGACGCCCGAGATCGTCAAGCTCGACCGCGCCCTCGTGCACCGCGCCGCGTTCGAGGCGCAGGGCCAGCGCTATGTCGCCAACGTCGTCTCGCTGCTCCACCAATGCGGCGCGCTCGTCCTGATGGAGGGCATCGAGACCCAGGACGAGGCCTTCGTCGCCCTCGAGGCGAACGCCGACCTCGTGCAGGGCGACCTCTTCGGGCCGCCGCGGCCGACGCTGGTCGACAAGACCGACACCCCGCCTGCAATGCAGACGCTGTGGGAGCACTACGAAACGCGGCGCGCCGGCGAGCAACGCCGCTATCACGACCTGATCCGCCCGTACATCAACGCGATCGGCTTCGCGTCGGGGTTGCTTGCCGACGGCAAGCCGCTGGAAGCGGCGGTCGCGACCTTCCTCGAGCTGCCGCTGGCCGAGGTCTGCTACCTGCTCGGCGCCGACGCGACGCAGATCGGCGACAACGTCTGGGCGCCCGACGAACTGCTCGACCAGCAATCGGCCTTCGCGCCGATGCGCGACACGCACGACGCGCACTGGGCGCGCCGGCCGTACTACCGGCGCGCGATGGAATCGGTCGGCCGGGTGCAGGTCACGCGACCGTACCGCACGCTGCACGGCGCGCACCTGTGCGTCACGGTGTCGGTCGCGGTGCGCGCCGGCGTTGGCCTGCGCGTCGTCTGCGGCGACCTGAGCTGGTCCGGCGAAGCGGCGTGACGGCGCAAGGCGAAGAACGCTCCGGCGGCCTGCCGCTGCAGGGCCTGCGCGTCGTCGAGTTCAGCCACATGGTGATGGGGCCGAGCTGTGGTCTGATCCTCGGCGACCTCGGCGCCGAGGTGATCAAGGTCGAGCCGCTCGCGGGCGACAACACGCGGCGCCTGCTCGGCTCGGGCGCCGGGTTCTTCCCGATGTTCAACCGCAACAAGCGAAGCATCGCCGTCGACCTTGGGCAGCCGCGCGGGCGCGAGGTCGTGCTGCGCCTCGCCGCCGGCGCCGACGTGTTCTGCGAGAACTTCAAGCCCGGCGCGATGGCCGCTCTCGGGCTCGACCACGCGACGCTCGCGGCGCTCAACCCGCGCCTCGTCTACGTCTCGCTCAAGGGCTTCCTGCCCGGGCCGTACGAGCACCGCACCGCGCTCGACGAGGTGGTGCAGATGATGGGCGGCCTGGCCTACATGACCGGCCCCGAAGGCCGGCCGCTGCGCGCCGGCAGCAGCGTGAACGACATCATGGGCGGCATGTTCGGCGCGATCGGCGCGCTCGCCGCGCTCGCCGCGCGCGAGAAGACCGGCCGCGGTCAGGAGGTGCAAAGCGCGCTGTTCGAGAACAACGTCTTCCTCGTCGCCCAGCACATGCTGCAGTACGCGGCCACCGGCGTGCCGGCGGCACCGATGCCCAGCCGCATCTCGGCCTGGGGCGTCTACGACGTCTTCACCGTGCAGGGCGGCGCGCAGGTCTTCCTCGCCGTCGTCACCGACAGCCAGTGGGCGCAGTTCTGCGACGCCTTCGGCCTCGGCGCACTCGCGGCCGACGCCCGCCTCGCGACGAACAACCTGCGCGTGCAGGCGCGCGACTGGCTGATGCCGCTGCTGCGCGAGCGGCTGGGCACGCTCGCCGCGGCCGACATCATGGCGCGCTTCGAGGCACGGGCGCTGCCGTACGCGCCGATCGCGCGGCCGCAGGACCTGTTCGACGATCCGCACCTCGCCGCGACCGGCGGCCTGGCGCCATTCACGCTGCCCGACGGGCGGTCGGCCCGCGCGCCGCTGCTGCCGTTGACGCTCGATGGCGAGCGCCCGCCGCTGCGGCGCGACCCGCCGGCGGTCGGCGCCGACAGCGACGCCGTGCTCGCCGCGATCGGCTACACGGCCGGCGAGATTGCGCAACTGCATGCGCAGGGCGTCGTCGGCGGACCGGCGCCGGATGCAAGCCCCTAGCGACCGCCGGACGGTCAGAAGCTCGATCCGGGCTGCTCGAGGAAGGCGATCTCTTCGGCGCTCGACGCGCGGCCGAGGATCGCATTGCGATGCGGAAAGCGCCCGAAGCGCTCGATGATCGCGCGATGGCGCCGCGCATAGTCGAGCGTTCCGGCGAAGCCCTGCGCCTCGCCATCCAGCCGCGTGTAGAGGCGCATCGATTCGTCCTGCATCGCCAGGTCTTCGGCGTGTTCGAAGGGCAGGTAGGCGAAAGCGCGCTGCTGCGGCGGCAGCGCGAGGTCGCGGCCGTCGGCGACCAGCGCGCGCGCGGCGGCGAGCGCCAATGCATCGCCGGCGAAGGCGCGCGGCGTGCCGCGAAAGACGTTGCGCGTGAACTGGTCGAGCAGCACGATGCGCGCGAGCGCGCTCGCCGGCTGTGCGTCCCACTCGCGCAGGCCGCCGGCCAGCGCGGCTTCGATCAGCGGCGCGAAGCCGCGCTCGATCGCGCGGTCGAAGGCGTCGCTCTTGCGGAACCACTCGGCGCGCGGCTTGCCGTCGGTCGCCGAGCCGGGTGCGCCGAACCAGAAGTCGAGCACCGCGCGCGCGTCGTCGGTCGCAGCGGGCGTCATGCGAGCAGGTCCAGCGTCTCGGCGTGGCGGCGCATATAGGCCTGCACATAGCTGCAGACCGGCCGCACCCTCCATCCGTTCGCGCGCGCGTGGGCGAGCGCGGCGGCAACCAGTTCGGCGGCGATGCCGCGGCCTTCGACCGCAGGCGGCACGCCGGTATGCGTGATCTCCATCACGCCGCCCGCGAGCCGGTAGTCGCAGACGCAGGCGCGGCCGTCGACGACCGTCTGGAAGTGTCCGCGTTCGGGAAGATGTTCGATGACGGTCGGCTTCTTCATGGCGCTGGGTTCAGGTGCAACGGGGTGATCTCGACGGTGCGCGTGGCATCGCTCAGATAGGCGGTAGCGTCCTGCACCGATACCTGCAACTGCATCGAGCGCTGCGTCAGGGCGGCCAGCGCCTGGCTTTGCGCGGCGTCGATGCGAAATACGGCGACATTGCGCGCGCGGCCGATGCGGCCGGCGATCTGGTTCCACCAGACCGGGGTGCTGCTGGCGAAGGCATAGACGCTGACGCGATCGGCGCGCGCCGCGGCGCGCAGGATGCGCCGCTCGTCGGGCTGGCCGACGTCGATCCAGTGCACGATGCGGCCGGTCAGGTCCTTGCGCCAGAGGTCGGGCTCGTCAGCGTCCCACAGGCTCTTGGCGAGTTCGAGCGCGCTGTGCTCGGCCGTCGCCGGCACGTTCAGCGCATAGGCGAGGACGCGGATCATCATCCGTTCGTCGGTCTCGGACGGATGGCGCGCAATCGTCAGCGCGTGTTCCGCGTAGATGCCGCGGTCGATATCCGCCAGCTGGATCTGGGCCTTGTGGATCGTCGCTTTGAGCGCCATGGCGTGATTTTGGTCGGGGCCGGTTGCAGCAGCGCGGCGCGGCGTCGATCGTTGCTGCCGGCGCGAAAGCAGGTCGGTGGCCGGGCTCAATGCTTCTCGGCGACCGCCTTCAGGTTCGCGAGCCCGCCCTCGAAATCGGGGCCGACGAAGGTATCGGCGAACAAGGCGAACCAATGGTAGAGCGGGTTGGCGCCGGTATCGCCGTCCATCGTCCAGGTCACGCGCGTCCCGCTGCCTTCGGGCGCGAAGCGCAATTCACCGCGCGAGGTGGTGTCGAAGCCGGCAAGTTGTAGCTCGAAGGCGACGCGCCGGCCCGACTCGACCGAGGTGAGCGTCATCTTGCCGTTGCCCTCGGACCCGCTTTGCCACGACCACGCCGCGCCGGCGCCGCTTGCCGGCCCGCTGTAGGTGATCGCCATCGCCGGGTCGCGCTGGGTCCAGATCGACCACTGCTTCCAGCGGCGCGGGTCGGCGACCCAGGCGTAGACCTGCTCCGGCGGCGCGCTGACGATCAGGCTGCGCTGCACAGTGAAGGCCGGCGAGAGCATCATGCCGCCGCCGACGAGGCCGATCGAGAGCAGGATGACGACGACGAGGGTCCACTTGCCCAGGCGGCGGATCAGGTTCATGTTCGTTGCGCGTTGTCGGGGATTCGAGCCTCGCCAGAGAGGGCGCTGCCGCGCCAGGCCAACTTGCGCTGACAGTGGCATCATGCACGCCGCGGCGGCGCCGCGCATTTGGACAACCCCCACCCGGATTGCACCATGAATCGACCCCGCAACATCGCCCGCAGGCAACTGCGCCTGCTGATCGCCGGTTTCGTCGCCGTCTTCGCGGTGCAGACCGCGATGGCGCAGAGCGGCACGGCCAAGCCGCCCGCCAAATCGGCAGCCAAAGCGGGCGCCAAGCAGCGCGAGGGCAGCTTCGGCGGGGGCAGCGCCAGCGGACCGATGCTGACGAAGGACGAATTGCGCCAGTGCCTTGCCGAGCAGGACCGCATGAAGCAGGAGACCGCCGACGTGGTCGCGACGCAGAAGAAGCTGGCCGCCGACCGCGCCGAGATCGACCGCGTCAGTGCCGCGCTCGACGCCGATCGGCCCAATGTCGACGTGAGCAACAAGGAGGCGGTCGACGCCTTCAATGCGCGGCTGCAGGCCAAGGGCAAGCTCGTCGCCGACTACCAGGCCACGGCACCGGCGTTCAACGCGCGCGTCGACAAGCTCGACGCCGACGACAAGGCGTTCACCAAGAACTGCCGGGATCGCCGGTATTTCGAGGACGAGTACGACGAGATCAAGGCCGGCAAGTAGCGCCGTGCGAGTGCGAGGAGATGACATGACGAACCCGCTGCTGCAGGACTGGAATACCCCCTACGGCCTGCCGCCGTTCGAGGCGGCGCAACCGGCGCACTTCGTGCCAGCCTTCGAACGGGCGTTCGCGGAGCAGGCCGCCGAGATCGAGCGCATCGCGACCGACGGCGAGGTGCCGGACTTCGACAATACGATTGCCGCGTTCGATCGCAGCGGGCGGCTGCTGACGCGCATCGCGTCGATGTTCTTCAACCTTGTGTGCAGCGAGACCTCGCCCGCGCTGCAGGCGATCGAGCGCGAGATCGCGCCGCGCATGGCCGCGCACGAGAGCGCGATCCACCTGCATGCCGGGCTCTTCGGGCGGATCGCGCTGGTGCACGCGCAGCGCGACGTGCTCGCGCCGCGGCCCGAACAGAAGCGCCTCGTCGAGCGCATCCATCTCGATTTCGTGCGCGAAGGCGCGCTCCTGTCGGCGGCCGACAAGCAGCGCTACGCACAGCTGATGGAAGGGCTCGCGACGCTGACGACGCGCTTCGGGCAGAACGTGCTCGCCGACGAATCGGCATTCCGGCTCGAACTGAACGGCGAAGCCGACCTCGCGGGATTGCCCGATTTCGTGCGCGCCGCGGCGCGTGAAGCGGCCGCCGCGCGCGGCGTGCGCGCCGATGGCGTCATCACGCTCTCGCGCTCGCTGATCGTCCCCTTCCTCACCTTCAGCGAGCGGCGCGACCTGCGCGAACAGGCGTGGCGGGCGTGGATCTCGCGCGGCGAGCACGACGGCGAGCACGACAACCGCCCGGTGGTGCGCGAGATTCTCGCGTTGCGCCAAGAGCAGGCCCGGCTGCTTGGCTACGCCTGCTATGCCGACTACGCGCTCGCCGATTCGATGGCGCAGACGCAGGACGCGGTCGAAAAGCTGTTGACGCAGGTCTGGGCCCCGGCCAAGGCACGCGCCGCGAAGGAGCGCGAGGCGCTCGACGGCGCGCGGCTCGCGCTCGGCGCGGCCGGCGCGCATGCGCTCGAGGCCTGGGACTGGCGATTCCTTGCCGAGAAGGTGCGCCAGGCGCGCTACGAACTCGACGAGGCCGAACTCAAGCCCTACTTCCCGCTCGAGCGCATGGTCGAGGCGGTTTTCGATTGCGCCGGCCGGCTGTTCGGCCTGCGATTCGTGCTCCAGCCCGGGGTTCGGGCCTACCATCCCGACGTCAAGGTCTACGAAGTGCGGTCTGCCGACGATGCACTCGTCGGCGTCTTCCTGCACGACAACTACGCGCGGCCGACCAAGCGCAGCGGTGCGTGGATGAGCTCGTACCGCGATCAGTCCCGCAACGGCGCGCCGGGCGGCGTGCTGCCGATCGTCGTCAACAACAACAATTTCGCGAAGGGCGCGCCGGGCGAGCCGACGCTGCTGAGCTTCGACGACGCGCGCACGCTGTTCCACGAGTTCGGCCACGGCCTGCACGGTCTATTGTCGAACGTCGACTTCGAGCGCCTGTCGGGGACCAGCGTGCTGCGCGATTTCGTCGAACTGCCCTCGCAGATCTTCGAGCACTGGCTCGAGCAGCCCGACGTCTTGCGCCGCCACGCCCGCCACTGGCGCAGCGGCGAGCCGATCCCGCAGGAACTCGTTGCGCGATTGCTGCGTGCGCGGCGCTTCAACCAGGGCTACGAGACGGTGCGCTATGCGGCGTCTGCGCTCGTCGACGTGGCGGTGCATGCGCGCACCGACGGCACGCCGCAGGATGTCTGCGCTTTCGAGCGCGACGTGCTCACGCGCCACGGCGCGCCGCCGGAGATCGGGCTCAACCACCGCCTCGTTCACTTCCAGCATCTGTTCTCGGGCTCGGCCTACGCGGCAGGCTACTACGTCTATCTATGGGCCGAGGTGCTCGAGGCGGATGGCTTCGACGCCTTCGTCGAGGCCGGCGATCCGTTCGATCCGGCGGTCGCCGAACGCCTGAAGCGGTTCATCTATTCGGTCGGCGATTCGGTCGCGCCGGGCGATGCATTTCGCGCCTTTCGCGGGCGCGATCCGAAGGTCGACGCGATGCTCGAAAAGCGCGGACTGCTCGCGACGAGCGAGCCCTGACGGCGCCGGGCCGATGGCGCTCGTGCGGCGTCAGTCGGCCTGCGCCACGGCCGCGAAGGCGGCGTCGAGTCCGGCCAGAAAGCGTTCGAGGTCGATCGGCTTGGTCCAGTAGTCGGCGAAGCCGGCCGCGAGCGCTCGTTCGACGTCCTGTGCCAGCGCATTGGCCGACAGTGCGATGCAGCGCAGCGACGCGCCACCCGGCGCGGCACGCAGCCGGCGCAGGACTTCGAAGCCGTCGAAGTCGGGGAGCTGCATGTCGACGAGCACGAGTTCGGGGCGCCGCGCGAGCGCGAGCGCGACACCCCGCGTACCGTCGGCCGCGCTCAGCATCTCGATCCCCGGACGGCGGGCGACGAGTTCGCGCACCAGCAGCACGTTGACGGCGTTGTCCTCGATGTAGAGCAGGCGTCCCCGCGCGGCGCTGCTGGCGCTCGCGTCTGCCGCTTGCACGCCGGCTTCGACCGGCAGGCGCGTCGGCTCGCGGGCGGCCCCGGCCCATGTCGCGCCGGGCAGCGTGACGCCAAAACGCGTGCCGCGTCCGGGTTCGCTGTCGACCGACACCTTGCCGGCCATGCGTTCGACGAAGGTCTTGACGATGACGAGGCCGATGCCGCTGCCTTCGACGGCGTCGCTTTCGGCGCCGAGCCGGTTGAACGGCTCGAACAGGTGCGCAAGCTGATCCGGCGTCAGCCCGCGTCCGGTATCGCTGACCTCGATCGTCGAATGCTGGCCGGCGTGGCGCGTGCCGATCGCGACGCTGCCCTGCGGCCGGTTGTACTTGATGGCGTTCGTCAACAGGTTGATGAGCACCTGGCGCAGGCGCGTGCGGTCGGCGAGCACGATGCCCTCGAGGCCCTCGGTGCGCAGCGTGACCTCGTGCTGCGCCGCCATCGGCTCGACCAGCGGCAGCGTTTCGGCGACGAGTTCGGCGATCGAGACCGGCCGCGGATCGAGCTTCATCTCGCCGGTATCGAGCGCGGTCAGGTCGAGCATGTCGTTGATGAGGGCGAGCAGGTGCTCGCCCGCCGAGCGGATCAGCGCCAGGCGCTCCCTGTCCGCTGCCCGGAGCGAGTCCTCGGCTTGCATCAGCTGCGTGAAGCCGAGCACCGCGTTCAGCGGTGTTCTCAGCTCGTGGCTGACGCGCGACAGGAACTGCGACTTGGCGCGGCTCTCCTGCTGCGCGAGCGCGCTCTCCTGGCGCGCTGCCTCGGCGAGCTTGCTCTCGGTGATATCCCAGTTGACGCCGACGCGCCGGATCGGCAGGCCGGAATCGTCCTGCACGGCCATCGAACGCGAAGCGATCCAGCGCTCGCTGCCGTCGGGCCAGCGGACGCGGAATTCGTAGCGGGCGACGCCGGCGTGGGTCCTCGCGTCGGCGCGCGAGTCGAATACCAGGGCGCGGTCGTCGGGATGAAGCATCGCGAGGCGTTCCTCGCGCGATGGCGGCCGATCGCGTACCGCGATGCCGCGCAGGCGAAACATCTGCGCGTCCCAGCGCTCGTCGGCCTCGACGAGGCTGGTCTCCCAGGTGCCGATGCCGGCGCTGCGCGTGGCGAGCGCGGCGCGCTCGTCGGCGCTGCGCAGCGCTTCTTCGGCATGCTTGCGCCGGCTCACGTCCAGCGTCACGCCGAACAGCGTCGCCCGCCCGTCGAGGAAGCCGCGGCGCACCCGATCCTCGAGCCAGCGCGTGGCGCCGCCGGGCAGCCGGACGCGGTAGCTCAGTTCACCGACGCCGCGCGGTGTGGACTCGAGCGCCGCGCGGGCCGCGAGCAGGCGTTCGCGATCGGCCGGATGAATGATGTCGGAGAGCCATTCGTCGCGGCTCGGCGGGACCGGCGTCACCGGCCGGCCGACAAGCGCGAACATCGGCGCATTCCACTGTCCCTTGCCCGAGTCCTCGTCGGTACTCCAGATGCCGACCCCGGCGGCGGCCGCGGCGGCCTCCATGTGCTGCAGCAGTTCGGTGGCGCGTCTTCGTTCCTCGGCCTGGCGGGTGATGTCGAGCGCGATGCCGACGAACGCCACCGGCGTGCCGTCGGCCGCGCGCTCCACGACGCGCCGCGTCATCACTGTTCGCCACTCGCCGTCGATCCCCTTGAAGCGCCCCTCGATATCGGTCGGCTGCTCGGAGCCGAGCGCCGATACCGCCACGGCAGCCACGCGTGCGGCGTCCTCCGGGTGGATGCGCGCGCGGAAGTCGGCGAGCGCGATGCCGTCGCCGTCTCGCGGCAAACCGAAGACCTGGTGTGCGCGTGCGTTATACGTGATCCAGTCGGTTTGCAGATCGTGGCGCCAGATCGCGATATTGCCGAGTTCGATCGCGAGTTCGAGCTGCGCGCTGGCGCTCCCCAGCGCCTGTGCGAGCTCGTACGCTTGCGTATCGTCGAGCAGGATGCCGATCGCGCGCCCGGCACCGCCCTCGTCGTCGGCAATCACATGCCATTTGGAATGCACCCAGCGGATGCTGCCGTCGGCATGCACGAGTCGGTAGCGGCGATCGTAGTGGCCAGCTTGCGGGGTCAGCGAGCCGAAAGGGAAAGCCGCGCGATCCTCGGGATGGATGCGGCTCACCGCCAGATCGAGCGCCGGCACGCCCGCGGCCGGATCGAAGCCGTAGATGCGGAAGACCTGCGGATCCCAGCGGCCGCCGCCGGTTGGCAGTTCGCGCTCCCAGGCCCCCAGGCGTTCGAACGATCGCCCGAGCGAAAGCCATTCCCGCAGCTCGATCGTCTTGCGCTCGAGCCGCCGGACATCGCTCACGTCGGTCATCACGAACAGCCAGCGTGCGGCGCCTTCCGTGCCGGGGCCGAGCCGATGCGCAGCGGCGCGCAGCCAGCGGCGGCCGTCGCGGTGCTCGTTGTCTGGCGACGCCGCGTCGATCGCGATCTCGATCTCGCCGAACGCTTCGCCGCGCGCGACGTGTTCGCACGCAGCTTCCCAGCGCGGCCGACTCTCCGCCGCGAGCGGCAGCAGCTTTGCCAGGGCCTGTCCGGCAAGCGCGCCCGAGGCGCGTGCCAGCAGGCGCTCGAATGGCGGGTTGCACCACACGAATGTGCATTGCGCGTCCGTCACCAGCACGAATTCGCGCGTGCCCGCGGCCCAGGCTTCGAGGGTGCCGGCGGGTGGTGCGGCAGAGGGGTTGGCGCCGGTCGGCAGGGGCATGAGGGTCGGTCGGTCGCGTCGCGGTCGGCTTCAGTGTATTCGCCGCCGTGGAATGGCCGGGCCGTACGACGCGCAAGAAAAAACCGCGGCGAGCCGCGGTTTCTTGGTCACCGAAGGCCGAGGCTCAGAGCGGCTTGATATTCGCAGCTTGCAGGCCCTTCTGGCCCTGCTTCACTTCGAACTGCACGCGCTGGTTCTCGGTCAGCGTACGAAAGCCGGTGCCTTCGATGTCACGGAAATGGGCGAAAAGGTCGGCGCCGCCAGCGTCTTGCGCAATGAAGCCGTAGCCCTTGCTCTCGTTGAACCACTTCACGGTGCCGGTTTGGGTAGTCATCTAGCTTTTCCAATCTAAACAGTAGAACTATGCGCAGCGAATGCGTGCGCATGCAAAACGATGCTCGGGCGGCGAACCTGGTGGGACTCGAGCGCAACCCGGCGCGAGAACCGCGGCGGGACAGCCAGAAATGCCTCGAAGTGCGCGTGACTTGCGTCGTTTCGCGCGGCGATTGTAGCCTGACGATCACGAACGCGATGGCGCGCGATCCGAGACGCCTCGCCGCCTGCGCTATCGTCTGCGGCTTGCGAAGCCTCGCGAGACTTCCCGCATGCGGCTCATCGACTTCGAACTCAGGGGCGACTACATCACGCTCGACGCGCTGCTCAAGGCGACCGGGCTCGCTGGAAGCGGCGGCCAGGCCAAGACGATGATCGCCGCCGCGAGGGTCGAGGTCGATGGGCGCAGCGAAATGCGCAAGACCTGCAAGATCAGGGCCGGCCAGACTGTGGCCGTGCAGGGTGCGCGGGTGCGCGTCACGGCCCCGGCAACGGCGTCCGAGGCGCGCTCGAAGTGATGATCCGCGCGGCCGCCTTGGCGCGATCCGGCGTGCGCACGCCGATCCCGGCACTACTACTTCTTCTTCTTGCCGCGCTCGGGGATGACGGTCGTGATCGGCGCCGCCAGGCTGCCGGCGGAGGCCGGCTTCGGCACCGCATCCTTCTTCGGCTTCTTGGCTTCCTTGTTGCTGCGTTGCTGACCCTTGGGCATCATCTGGCTCCATGAATTCGTGCAGTCCGAAGTATCGCGCAGCCGCGATGCGCGCGGCAGCGCATTCGAGCCGTCGACGGGTCTGCAAACGGCATCCTGAACCAGGGCCGGCCGTCGGTGCGGCCGGCCGCTGCGATAGCCTCGGTGCCCGGCTCAGTTCGCCTGCGCGATACCCGCGATCGCCCACTCGCGGCTGCCGTCGAGCGGCCGAGTGAGGTGCCAGATCTCGTCGAACGGTGCGGCAGGCGCGCCCAGTTCTTCGCGGATCAGGCCATGAAAGCGCACGCTTACGACCTGCTGCGCCTCTTCCTGCTCGAAGTCGATCACCTCGGCGGCGAGTTGCACGACATCGGTCTGCTGCGGCGCGTCCTTGCGGTCCTGCAGGTCGAGCTTGAAGACGGCGAACATCTCGGGCGTTGCGAACTTGCGCAGATCGTCGAGGTCCGCCTTGTCGTTCGCCGCCTGCATGCGGATGAAGATCAGCTTGGCGATGCGCTCGAAGGCTTCGGCGTCGAACCCGGCCGGCAACGCGCCCGTGGCTGCCACCGGGGCCACCGGGGTCGCCGGGGCTGAACCAGTGGCCATGGGCGCCGGCGTTGGCGGCAAGGTGGCGTCACGCCGGAGGTCGGCGCCGGCGTAGCGCATGCCCTGCGGGGCGCCTCCTGCCTGCTGCGGTGCGAAGCGGCGGGCGAGAAAGCGCACCAGCCAGAGCGCGGCGACCGCCAGCAGCACGATCGTCAGGATATTGGCCATCTCTTCGCCCAGTCCGAGATGGCTCATCAGCGCGGCCAGGCCGAAGCCGGCAGCCAGTCCGGCGATCGGGCCCATCCAGGAGCGGCCCGGCGCTGCGGCCGGGGCAGCGCCCGGCGTGCCCGGAGCGGCGGCAGGCGCTTGCTGCGACGGGGGGGTGGCGGGCGCCTGGCGGGCGGGCGCCTTGCGCTGCAGGCCCGACATGCCGCCCCCGCCGAGGCGCTTGGCTTCCGCCTCGACGGCGGCAAAACCGAGGCCGGACAGGGCCACGGCGAGACTCAAGACAAGCTTCAACATCCGTTTTATCTCCAGACTGGGTGAGGGGACCACTGCTTCGGCCGGCAAGGCCTTTGCAGTGCGGGTGGCGGCCGATGCTACATGGAACCCGCCGCCGGGGATGCAAGAGCCACGCGGCGACCGATGCACGTGCGACGAGCCCATGCGTTGCTTTGTCGCCGAATACGATTGACAAGTTCCGCGTCGAGGGCGGAAACTTCGCGCCCTCGCGTCCGAACGCCGTTCGGGCCCCGTTGCAACCCAAGCCGACAGGAGGTGCGCCATGAATCGATCCCACACCCCCTTCCCGTCGGCCGCCGCCTGAAGCGCATCCGCTGCCGCTGAAGCGCCTGGTTGCAACCGCTGCGCCCTCGTCGTAGGGCGCACCGCTCGATCCGCCAGGCTCGAGCCATTTCCTTCGCCGCGCCGCGCGGCCGACATCCGACAGCCAAACGGCCCGGCGCGCTTGCGCATCCGGGCTCCCTGCCCGTTGCCGTTCGCGATCCGAACGGCGCGGGCGTCGAACCTGGATTCGAACCGAAGATGAACGAAATCGATGCCGAGCGCCTGCGCTCGATTGGAATGACGCCGGCCTGCCTGCAGCACGTGCAGCGGGCCCTGATGGAAGAGAACGCCGAAGATTGCGACGCCGATCGCGACACCGATGCCGCGCTGATGCGCCTTGCCGAGGTGCATCGCGAGACGGTGCAGCTGCACGACGGCGACCGCGAGCATGCGGCGCGCGTGATGCCGCGCCTGGCGCGCGCGCTCGCCGAGCGCGGCACCGCGCTCGCGGTCGGCGACTGGGTGCTCGCCGAACGCGATGCGCACGGCGCCTGGTGGGTGCAGCGGCGAATGCCGCCGCTGACGCACCTCGCGCGCCGCGACGCCGACGGCAGGCGCCATCCGGTCGCGAGCAACGTCGATACCGCGCTGCTCGTGATGGGGCTGGACGACGACTTCAACCTGCGCCGGCTCGAGCGCTACCTCGTCCTCGTGGAGGCCGGCGGCGTGCTGCCGGTGGTCGTGCTCAGCAAGGCCGATGCGGCGCCGCCCGAGCGCATCGCGCAGGCGCTCGAGCAACTGCGCGGGCGCGTCGCCGTGTCGATCGAGCCACTCGTCGTCGATGCCCGCTCGCAGGATGCCGCGCGGCAACTCGCGCCCTGGCTCGGCGCGGGGCAGACGCTGGTGCTGCTCGGCTCGTCCGGCGCCGGCAAATCGACGCTCACCAATACGCTGGCCGGCGCGCCGATCCAGGATACCGGCGCCGTGCGCGAGCACGACAGCCGCGGCAAGCACACGACGACGTCGCGCTCGCTGCACCGCCTGCCGGGCGGTGCGTGCGTGATCGACACCCCGGGTCTGCGCGCGCTGCGGCCCGATGTCGACGAAGCGACGCTGGCCGCGAGCTTTGCCGATATCGAATCGCTCGCGCTGCGCTGCCGCTTCCGCGACTGCCGCCATGCGGCCGAACCGGGCTGCGCGGTGCGCGACGGCGTGGCGCCGGATCGGCTGCGCAACTATCACAAGCTGCTGCGCGAGGCGCGCCGCGATACGATGTCGGTCCTCGAGCGCCAGCGCATGGTTGCGCAGTGGAAGATCCGCGGCCGCGCCGGGCATGCGCGGGCCAAGGCCAAGCGCGCCGTCGCCTAGCCGCGAACGTCGGCCACCGGCTGGGTTCCGAAATCCGGCCGCTGCAGGTAGGCGATCACCTTCGCCGCCGCGGCGGCCGGCGAGTCGAGATGGCCGCCGGATTTGAGCGCCTGGAAGCGCGCGACATCAGGGAACTGCGCCGGGTCGCCGCCGCGCAAGCGAACCTGCATGTCGGTATCGATCACGCCCGGCGCGAGCGAGACGATGCGCGCCGGATGCGGTGCGTGCGACTGGTCGAGCGCGACCGAGCGCGAGAAGTGATCGAGCCCCGCCTTCACCGCGCAATAGCCTGCCTGGCTCGCCATCGCCGATCGGCCGAGGCCCGACGAGATATTGAGCACCTTGCACCGCCCGTCGCGGCGTGCGCGCCAAGTCGCGGTGGCGCGCAGGAAGGCGGAGGTCAGCAGCAGCGGCGCCTCGAGCCCGACGCGCAGCGCGCGGGCCAGTTCCTGCGCGTCGACGGCTTCGAGCGGTACGCTGCTGGTGAGCGCGGCGGCGTTGTTGACGAGCGTCGCGCTGTCGAAAGCCTCGCCCGGTTGCGCGGCGAGCCAGTCCTCGACGCGGCGTGCGGCGGCCGCGGCATCGGCCAGGTCGAGAGCCCATTGTTCGAGCGACGCGCCCGCCGCGGCGGCCTTTGCCGCAAGGCCGGCATTCGTCGTTCGCGACAGGCAGACGAGCGTGGCGCCGGGCTGCAGCAGTTGCTCGGCGATCGCCGCGCCCATGCCGCGCGAGGCGCCGGTGAGGAGGGTGAGGTTTCTGGATGCCATGCCTCAGTGTAGGGCGGCTGGCGCGCCGCCCGCGGCGACGGCGGCGCGCTTCGGCAGGAACGGCGCCGCGCTCGTGAAGGCGAGGCGGGCGCCGCTCGCCGGATGCGCGAACTCGAGCCGGCTCGCATGCAGCGCCAGACGCCGCGCCATCGCCTGCACCGCGGGCGTTGCATAGAGCGTGTCGCCGACGATCGCGTGGCCGATCGCCATCAGGTGGACGCGCAACTGGTGCGTGCGCCCGGTCATCGGCTGCAGCTCGAGTTGCGTCGTGCCGGCGTCGGCATCGTGCGCGAGGATCCGGTAGCGCGTCAGCGCTGGCTTGCCGCGTTCGAAATCGACGATCTGCCTCGGTCGTGCGGGCCAGTCGGCGGCGAGCGGCAGGTCGATCTCGCCCCAGCCGTCGCCTGCCGGCGCGGCCGGATGCCCGGCGACGATCGCGACGTAGCGCTTCTCGACTTCGCGCCGGGCAAAGGCGATGCCGAGTGCGCGCTGGGCGGCGGCGCCGCGCGCCATCAGCATCAGCCCCGAGGTCGCCATGTCGAGCCGGTGCACGACGAGCGCGTCGGCAAACCGGCGCTGAACGCGCCGCGCCAGGCAGTCCTGCAGCGCGCTGGTGCGCCCGGGCACGGCGGGCAGGCCGCTCGGCTTGCACAGCACGAGCAGCGTGTCGTCGGCGTGGACGAGGTCGATCTCGTCTGGTTCGCTCAAGCGCCGTGCTTCAGAACGTGTTGACGAGCCCGGCCTGCGCCGCCGACTGCGGGTTCGATCCCGCGTCGAGCACCTGCTGCAGCGCGAGTTCGCGCGGCACGCCCAGACGCTTGAGCAGACAGGCGGCGGCGGTGCCGGTGCGGCCGATGCCTGCGGCGCAGTGCAGCAGCGCCACGTCGCCCGCGGTCAACGCATCGGCAAGCTGCTCGATGCCGGCACGAAAGTCGCGCAGGTTGTCGGCGAGGCCGAAGTCGCGCATCGGCAGCGGCAGCCAGCGCATCGGCAGCGTCCCGGCGCGCAAGGCGGCCTCGTAGGCCGGCGACAGCGATGCGATCTCGTGGCGCGGCGTGAGGCAGACGACGAGCGAGACGCGGCAGCGTTCGGCTTCGCCGAGAAAGGCGTCCCAGCCCTCGAGCCGGCCCGGCATCGAATGCAGCCAGACGGCGCCGGGGATCGCGGCGGGCAAGGGAAGCGGACGAAACGACATGGCAGCGCGCGGTGCGGCCTGCATGCTACCGCCGCCGCGCGATGGCACAGCGCAAGGGGGAATGCGGGGAGCGAGGCGCCGGCGCCGGCGACGATACCGCCGCGAGATGCGCGAGCGGCGCGCAGGCGCCAGGAAGGGGATCGGGCTTGCGGTGACGGGTTCCGGTTTCCGCCCAGTGCTGCGGTCGGTTTCGAGCCTCGATCGCGCCATTGTGCGGCGCCGCTGGATTGCCGATCGCCGAAACAGCGCCCCGATCGGATGCCATTCCGGCGCGCAGCACCGGCCCGCGCGTCAGCCGAGTGCCGTGCGCAGGTGGGCGATCTGCTGCATGAGCTCGGACGATGCCTCGGCGCCGATCTCGCGCGCGATGCGCTGCGCCTCGTCGAGCGCGCCGCGCGCGGCGTCGCGGGCGCCGCTGCCCAGTTCGACATGTCCGCGCACGCACAGCAGCTTGGCCAGATCGAGCGGATCGGCGATCTCGCGCAGCAGCGCCTCGCCGGCGTCGAGCGCAGCACGCGCTTCGGCTTGCAGGCCGCGCCGCTGCAGCAGCTCGGCCAGATTGGCGAGCGTTTCGCCCTCGTAGCGGCGGTTGCCGATCTGCCTGTGGATCGCGAGCGCCTGCTCGTAGTGCTGCTGCGCATCGTCGAGCCGGCCCTGATGGGCGTAGAGGCCGCCCAGGCCGCCGAGCATGATGCCCATCTCGCGGCGCTCGCCGAGCTCGCGCGCGATCGACAGCGCCGTCTCGTAGCCGACTCTTGCGTCGTCGCGGCGGCCGTCGTCCGTCGCGAGCTTGGCCAGGTTGCCGAGCGTGACGACCTCGCCCAGCCGATCGCCGATCTCGCGATGGATCACGAGGGCGGCCTCGTAGGTCGCGCGGGCCGGGCCGAGTTGGCCGCGATCGTTGTAGAGCGTGCCGAGATTGCCGAGCGCAATGCTCTCGGCAAGCCGGTCGCCGACCTCGCGCAGCACGACGAGCGCCGCCTCGTAGTGCGCAAGCGCCGCGTCGAGCTCGCCCTGGTCGTGATGCAGCACCGCCAGATTGCACAGCGCGCCGCCCTCGGCCCGACGGTCGCCGATCTCGCGGTGAATCGCAAGCGCCGCCTCGGTGTGGGCGCCGGCGCCCGGCAGCAGGCCCTGGGCCAGGTCGAGGTTGCCGAGGTTGCTCTCGAAGCCCCCCTCCCATCGCCGGTTGCCGATCTCGCGCGCGATCCCGAGCGCGGCCGTCACCTTCGCCCGCGCTTCGTCGAACTGCCCGGCATGACTCTGCAGCATGCCCGACTGGGCGAGCGTGATCGCTTCGAGCAGCCGGTTGCCGCCGCTGCGCGCCTGCGCCAGCGCGGTCTGCAAGGCGTCGCGCGCGTCGGCGGGGCGCCCGATGCGGCGCAGCGCGAGCGCGTGGACCAGCCCCGCCGCGGCGGCGTTCGGCGCATCCAGCGCGTCGAGCGCACTCACCTGCGCGCCGAGATCGACGCCGGTCGAGAAAGGCCCGCGCCGGTCCAGCACCTCCCACGCCGCGCGCAAGGTCGGCACCGCCACTGCGGCGTCCGCGCGGGCGACCGCGCGGCGGCAGGCGCCGATCAGGTTGTCGATCTCGAGCGCAAGCGCCGGCAGCCGCCGGGCGCCGCCATGGCGTGCGAGCGCATCGAGCGCTTCCTGGCGGCCCAGGCGTGCGTAGTAGCGGCCGTGGAGGCGTTGCGCGGCAAGCGTCGCCGCCGCCGATGCGCCGAGCTTGGCGGCGGCATATTCGTGGATGCTCAGGTACATGCCGAAGTACGGCTCGCCGAGATCGAAGCGCTGCGGCAGCGACGGGTTCCAGGTGCGCAGCAGGCTCTTGTCGACGAGCGACTGGACGGCATCGATCGCGGGCGGCGCGTCGGCCCAGGCCGAGAGGTCGAGCACCGCTTCGGCGGCTTCGAGCGTGAAGCCGCCCTCGAACACCGAACACTGGGCGAGTGCCGCCTGCTCCCAGGCGGCGAGCAGGTTCCACGACCAGTCGATCGCGATCTTCATGGTCGACTGGCGCGCCGCGGCGCCGCGCGCGCCGGCCAGCAGCGTGAAGCGGTCCTTCAGCCGCTCGACGAGCTGGGCCGGCGACAGCACGCGCAGGCGCGCCGCCGCGAGCTCGATCGCGAGCGGCAGGCCGTCGAGCAGGCGCACGACCTCGGCGGCATCGGCGCGGTTCGTCGCGTCGAGCGCGAAGCCCGGACGCTGCGCCGCCGCCCGCTCGGCAAACAGCGTCAGCGCATCGTCTGCCAGCGGCAGCGGTTCGACCTCCAGGATCGCCTCGCCGTGCAGGTGCAGGCGCTCCCGGCTCGTGACCGCGAAATGCGCCTCGCTCGCGCGATCGAGCCAGGCGCCGACGCTCGCCGGGGCGAGGGCGACGATCTGCTCGAAGTTGTCGAGGATGACGAGGCAGCGGCCGCGGCCGGCGATCGCATTGCCGAGCTGCGCGATCGGATCGTCCTTGCCGAGCGGCACGCCGAGCGCGAGCGCGACGGCGTAGGCCAGGGCGTCGGTCGTGCGCACCTCGGCGAGGTCGCAGAAGTAGACGCCGCCCGGCCAGTCGCCGAGCCACGCCAGGCCAAAGCGGCGGATGACGCGCGTCTTGCCGGTGCCGCCCGGGCCGAGCAGCGTGAGCAGCCGGCGCCCGGATTCGAACTCGCGCGCAATGGCACGCAACTCGGCGGCACGGCCGACGAAGGCGTCGCGCTCGGGCGCCAGGTTGTGACGCACCAGACGCACCGGCGACCACAGCGCGCCGGCGCGCACGACGCGATAGCCCTTGTCGGCATCCGGCGGCGGCTCGAAGCGCGCGTGCGGGCGGCGGCCGACCTCGAACAGCTCGATCGGCTGCTCGACGCCCTTGAGCCGGTAGTGCCCGTGGCTCACGACCTCGCAGTCCGGCGGCAGGGCGTCGCCCAGGACGTCGCCCAGGGCGTCGCGCGCCGCGGCGCTCGCCAGCGTCTGCCCGCCACGGGCGAGCGCCATGATGCGCGCGGCGACCGGCTTGGCGAGGCCTTCGACTTCGAGCGGCTTGGCCCCGCGCGCGACGTCGGCGGCATCGTTCCCGCGCAGCGTCACCTCGCCGGTGTGCAGGCCGGCGCGGGCTTCGAGGCCGAGGACGCCGATCGCACGGTGGTAGGCGAGGGCAAAGCCGACGGCGTCGCGCGCCGTGTCGAACAGCAGGAAGAAGCCGTCGGTGCGGTCGATCTCGCGGCCGCGGTGCTGCGCGAGCAGGTCGCGCGCGAGGCGGTCGTGTTGCGACCAGATCTGCGCCGCGCGTGCGTCGCCCACGCGCTCCACGAGCAGCGTGCTGTCGACGACATCGGTGAAGAGCAGCGTGTGCAAGGCAGATCGCCGGTAGGCATCGAGGCGCGGCGCGCGCAACGGTTCGCAGCGTATCAGTTCGGCGCGCGGCGAATGCAGATAATCCGCCGCATGAGCCGCGAAAGGGGGGCCCCGCAAAGCGGGGATCGAAGCGAGCGAATACGGAAGGGCGCCGACGAATCGACGTTGGTGCTCGAACGGCCTTCAGGAGGCGCCGCATGACGGATCCGCCATCGCCATCTCCGACACTGCACATCGTCATCAACGCCGGTTCCGGACACCAGAATGCGGATGCGACGCAGGCGGTGATCGCCGGCGTGCTCGACGAGGCCGGGCGCGCCTACCGCTTTCATCGGGCCGACGATCCGGCGCGGCTGCCGGACGTCGCGCAGGCCGCGGTCGCCGCGGCGCAGGCCGACGGCGGCGTCGTCGTCGCCGCCGGCGGCGACGGCACGATCAATACCGTCGCCCAGCAGGTGCTCGCCAGCGGCCGCCCGTTCGGCGTGCTGCCGCAGGGCACCTTCAACTATTTCAGCCGCGCGCACGGCATTCCGTCCGACACGGCGCAGGCGACGCGCGTGCTCGTCACCGGCACGCCGCGGCCGGTGCAGGTCGGCCTCGTCAACGACCGCGTCTTCCTCGTCAACGCGAGCCTGGGCCTGTACCCGAAACTGCTCGAGGACCGCGAGGCCTACAAGCGTCAGTTCGGGCGCAGCCGGCTCGTCGCCTTCGCGGCCGGGCTGGTGACGCTTTTCGGCGTGCACCGCAAGCTGCGTCTGCAGATCGAATACGCCGAGCTTTCGCAGCGCCTGCGCACGCCGACCCTCTTCGTCGGCAACAACCGGCTGCAGATGGAGCAGATCGGCGCCGCCGGCGCGTTCGAGCAAGGCCAGCTCGCGGCCATCGCGCTGCGGCCGGTCGGTTTCTTCGGCATGCTCGGCTTGCTCTTGCGCGGCGCGATGAGCCGCCTCGCGGATGCCGAGAATGTCGAGAATTTCGGCTTCGACAGCCTGGCCGTGCGGCCGTCGCGCCTGCGCCGCAGGAAGGCGATGAAGGTCGCGACCGATGGCGAGGTGGCGTGGCTCGAGCCGCCGCTCGAGTTCCGTGTCTCGCCGGTGCCGCTGCAACTGCTGACGCCGAACCCGGCGGCGGACGGCGCAAGCGGCACACCATGACGCTGCTGGTGCAGATCTCCGATCCGCATTTCGGCACCGAGCAGGCACCGGTCGTCGAGGCGCTCGTGCGTTTCGTGCATGCGCAATCGCCCGCGGTCGCGATGCTGTCGGGCGACATCACGCAGCGCGCGCGGCGCTCGCAGTTCGACGCCGCGCGCGCCTTCATCGACCGGCTCGAGGTGCCGACGACGCTCGTCATCCCGGGCAACCACGATATCCCGCTCTACAACCTCGCGGCGCGCGTCGCCCGGCCGTATGCCGGATTCCAGCGCGCCTTCGGCGACGATCTGGAGCCCGCCTTCGAGACCGACGACATGCTGATCCTGACGCTGAATACGACGCGGCCCTACCTGCACGAAGCGGGTGCCGTCTCGCGCGGCCAGATCGAGCGCGTCGCGCGCCGCCTCGAGCGTGCGGCGGCGTCGCAACTGCGCATCGTCGTCACCCACCAGCCGGTGAGCGTGACGCGTAGCGAGGATCGCGCCGACCTGCTGCACGGCCACGCGCGCGCGGTGCGGCGCTGGGCCGCTGCGGGAGCGGACCTGATCCTCGGCGGCCATATCCACCTGCCGTTCGTGCAGGCCCTGCAGGGCGCGCGGCCGGGCTCGCGGCACACGGTCTGGGCGGTGCAGGCGGGCACCGCGGTCTCGTCGCGCGTGCGCAGCGATGCCGGCAATTCGGTCAATCTGATCCGCTGCGACGGGCCGGCGATTCCGCGCCGCTGCAGCGTCGAGCGCTGGGACTACGATGTGGCGGCCGATCGATTCGGGCTCGTCGCGCGCAACGCCTTGGTCTTCGATGACACCCCCCACTGACGCGCCGTTCGTCGCGCTCACCCAGGCGCTGGGCGCACACGCGCTGGCGGGCTTCTTCGTCCTGCTCGCGGTCGTGCTCGTCGCGGTGGCGATGGTCGGCGTCTCGCTCGGGCGGCTGTCGCGCCTGCAACGGCGCGCCCGGGCGCACCCGTATGCGACGCTCTTCGTGCGCCTGCTGTTCGGTTTCGCGCTGATCGTCGCCGCGGCGTATGCGTTTGCCGAGATTGCCGAAGAAATCGCACCCGGCGAGAAGCTTGCGCATCTGGACCAGGTCTTCTCGGACGCCGTGATCGCGCATACGCCGGACAGCGTGCGCCAGGTCTTTGCATGGATCTCGCGCCTCGGCGATCCGATCACGCTCGCCGTGCTCGGCGTCGTTGCCGTGCTCGCATTGCTGCTGCGCGGCGAGCGGCTGCTCGCGGTCGCCGTCGCCATCGCGATGGGCGGCAACGCGCTCTTGAACCTGGCGCTCAAGCACGCCTTCGAGCGCGCCCGGCCGCTGCACCACGCGGGGCCGACGCCGTTCGACGGCTACAGTTTTCCGAGCGGGCACTCGTCGGGCGCGCTCGTCGCCTACGGCATGCTCGCCTATGTGCTGATCCGCACCCTGCCGCGCGGCTGGCACCTGCCGGCGGCGATGCTGTGCGCGGCGGCGGCGTTTTCGGTCGGCGCGAGCCGGATTTTCGTCCAGGCCCATTTCGCGACCGACGTCGTCGCCGGCTTTTCCTCCGGCGGCGCCTGGCTCACGATCTGCATCCTGACCGTCGAGTGGATGCATCGCGAGCGCCATGCGAGGCCATAGGCTTCGCGAATTGCCCAGGAGACACGATGCCGACCCTGCCCACGTTCGAAGACGTCGCCGCCGCGGCGAAGCGCCTTGCCGGCCAGGCGCATCGCACGCCGGTGCTGCGTTCGCGCACCGCCGATGCGATGCTCGGCGCCGAGGTCTTCTTCAAGTGCGAGAACCTGCAGCGCGCCGGCGCGTTCAAGTTCCGCGGCGCGTTCAATGCGCTCGCGCGCTTCGACGCCGCGCAGCGCCGCGCCGGCGTGATCGCGTTTTCTTCCGGCAACCATGCGCAGGCGATCGCGCTCGCCGGACGCGTGCTCGGCATTCCGGCGACGCTCCTGATGCCGGACGACGCGCCGCGCGCCAAGGTCGCGGCGACGCAGGGCTACGGCGCCGAGGTGATCCGCTTCGACCGCTATCGCGAAGACCGCGAGGCGATCGCCCGCCGTCTCGCGCATGAACGCGGCCTGACGCTGATCCCCCCGTACGACCATCCCGACGTGATCGCCGGCCAGGGCACGGCGACGCTCGAGCTGATCGAGGAGGTCGGCGCGCTCGACGATCTGTTCGTCTGCCTCGGCGGCGGCGGGCTGCTCTCCGGTGCGGCGCTCGCGGCGCGCGCGCTCGCGCCGGCGTGCCGGCTGCACGGCGTCGAGCCCGAAGCCGGCAACGATGCGCAGCAATCGATCGCGTGCGGCGAGATCGTCCACATCGAGACCCCGCAGACGATTGCCGACGGCGCGCAGACGCAGCACCTCGGCAAGTTGACCTTCGAGATCATCCGGCGCGACGTGGCCGACATCGTCACCGCGACCGATGCCCAGCTCGTGCAGGCGATGCGCTTCTTCGCCGAGCGCATGAAGCTCGTCGTCGAGCCGACCGGCTGCCTCGGCTTTGCCGGCGCCTGCCATGCGGGGCTGCCGCTCGCCGGGCGCCGCGTGGGCGTGCTGATCAGCGGCGGCAACGTCGATCTGCAGCGCTTCGCCGAACTCACGGTGTAGCCCGCGAGCGCCGCATATTCGAGAGCTGCGTCTAGAGCGCGGCCGGGTTTTGGGTGTCGCTCCCTAGGGTTTGTGCGGACACTGCATCCATCGCCGGAGCACGCATCGCAAGACCGAAGGCGCGATCCGAACGAACAATCCGATCCACTCAACCAGGAAAGCAAGGACCATGACCGTTCAGACCCTCAGCAGCGTCACGCTCGAAACGATCGAAAACTATCGCAACGCGGCGATGTTCGCCGTCGATGCCTATCGCGCCGGCAGCCTGCGCCTGATCGACGCCGTCAACAGCGGGATCGACACCGTCTACAGCCGCACCGGCAAGGTCGCGCCGCAGTTGACGAAGACAGCCGCGCAGCTGCGCGGCGATCTGTCCGACGTCATCGTCAAGGGCGTCGACGAGGTGGTGTCGCGCAGCGACAAGATGATCGAGGCGTCGTCCGACGCGGCGGTGACCGGTGTTACCAAGGTTGCCAAATTCGCTTCCGGCATCGACAACGCGATCGTCGTGAACGGCCTCGAGGCCGCGGTCCGCCTGAGCATGCCGGGCGCGCAGGTCGCGCGCACCGTTTCGGCCAAGGTCGCCGAAGGCGCCGATGCGCTGGCCCGCGCCGCGGGTGGCAAGAAGGGTGCGGTTCGCAAGGCCGCCGCCGGTGCCAAGAAGGCGGCTGCAACGACCCAGCGCAAGCTGGTCCGCAAGGCGAAGTCGGCGCAGACCGCGGTGAGCCGCAAGTCCGCCGCGCCGCGCAAGGCGGTGGCCGCGACGAAGGCCAAGGCGGCGCGCGCGAAGCGCCAGATCTCGGCCGCCGTCGGCGCCTGATCGGCACTTCCGGTCCACCGCGCCGGCATGCCGGCGCGGTGATTCGTACACAGGGGTTCGGTTCGCGCCGAACCCCTTGTCGTTTTCGGGTGCAGGGTCGGCTTGCACGCGCGCGACCGCGAAGCGGGCCTCTGGTGCAAACTTGCGCATCCGCGTGCCCGCGCGCATTGGACGATGCGATGAAGATCCCGACGACGGCCCCCTACGGCAGCTGGACATCCCCGCTGTCCGCGCAGCGCATCGCCGCCGGCTCCAGGCCGCTGGCGGCGCCGCAGATCGATGGCGGGAGCGTCTGCTGGCTCGAGGGTTTGCCAGCGCAGGGCGGGCGCGTCGCGATCGTGCGCGGCAGGGTGGACCGGAAGGACGGGGAGGGCGGGGAAGGCGCGATCGTCACGCCGCCGCCGTTCAACGTGCGCAGCCGGGTGCATGAATACGGCGGCGGCGCGATGCTCGCCGACGCCGGCACGCTGTATTTCTCGAATTTCGCCGACAACCTCGTCTATGCGCAGCCGCCGCAGGGCGCGCCGCGCGCGCTGACTGCCGAGCCGCTGCAGCGCCACGCCGACTTCGCGCTCGACCGCCCGCGCCGGCGCCTGATCGCGGTGCGCGAGGATCACTCGCAGCCCGGCCGCGAGCCGCGCGCGAGCCTCGTTGCATTGCCGCTCGCCGGCGGCGCCGGTGTCGAGCTCGCCGCGGGCGCCGACTTCTACGCCGCACCGCGCCTGTCGCCCGCCGCCGACCAGCTCGCCTGGCTCGCCTGGAACCACCCGCGCATGCCGTGGGAGGGCAGCGAGCTCTGGCTCGCCGACGTCGGCCGCGACGGCTTGCTCGCGCGCGCACGGCGCATCGCCGGCGGCCCCGGCGAGGCGCTCGTGCAGCCGCTGTGGTCGCCGCGCGGCGATCTCTTCGTCGTCTCGGATCGCAGCGGCTGGTGGAACCTGTACCGCGTGCAAGGCGACGTACTCGAGCCGGTGCTGCCGATGGCGGCCGAGTTCGGCCGGCCGCTGTGGGTGTTCGGCCAGGCGATGGTCGGCTTCACCGGCGAGGACGAGATCGTCGCCACCTACACCATCCAGGGCACGAGCCGGCTCGTGCGCATCGATCTCGCGCGCGGCAGCGCGCAGCCGCTCGAGACACCCTTTACCGACATCGACGAGCTCGCCGCCGGGCCGGGCTACGTTGTCGCCCTCGCCGCCTCGCCGACCGAGGCGCAGCAGCTCGTGCGCATAGCCGCCGCGACCGGCGCGCACGAGGTGCTCGCGCGCAGCGTCGACGAGTTGCCCGATGCGAGCCTGATCTCGGTGGCCGAGGCGATCAGCTACCCGAGCGCGGGCGGGCGCACCGCGCACGCGTTCTTCTACGCGCCGCGCAACGATGCCTTCGAGGCGCCGGCCGGTACGCTGCCGCCGCTCGTCGTGATGAGCCACGGCGGCCCGACGTCGATGAGTGCCAACACGCTGCGCCTTTCGATCCAGTTCTGGACCAGCCGCGGCTTTGCCGTGCTCGACGTCAACTACGGCGGCAGCACCGGCTATGGCAGCGCCTACCGCGACCTGCTGCGCGGGCAGTGGGGCATCGTCGATGTCGAGGACTGCGTCGCCGGTGCGCGCCACCTGGCAGCGACCGGCCGCGTCGACGGCGCGCGCATGGCGATCCGCGGCGGCAGCGCGGGCGGCTATACGACGCTCTCGGCGCTCGCCTTCCACGATGTCTTCAAGGCCGGCGCGAGCTACTTCGGCGTGAGCGATCTGGCTGCACTCGACGCCGACACGCACAAATTCGAGTCGCACTACACGAGCTATCTGATCGCGCCGCCCGGGCCCGAGCGCGAGCGGCTCTATGCGCAGCGTTCGCCGTCGCGCCACGCCGATGGCATAGCCTGCCCGATGATCTTCTTCCAGGGGCTGGACGACAAGGTCGTGCTGCCTGCGCAGTCCGAGGTGATGGTCGAGGCGCTCGCGGCGCGCGGCGTGCCGGTTGCCTACCTGACCTTCGAAGGCGAGGGCCACGGCTTTCGGCGCCAGGAGACGATCGTGCGCACGCTCGAGGCCGAGGCGAGCTTCTACGCGCAGGTCTTCGGCTTCACGCTCGCCGATGCGGTCGAGCCGGTGGCCTTCGTCGGCGGCAGGGCGCCGCGCGCCGCGCGCGGCTGAGGCGGCCTGGCGATCGTGCGCTGGCGATGAGACTGCTCGATACGCTGCGCGACGAACACGTGCTGATCGACCGCGTGCTCGGATCGTTTTGCGCCTACGTCGACGCACTCGTCGCCGGCACCGCGCAGCCGGGCGACGGCAGAAGGTTTGCCGCTTTCTTCACCGCGTTCGCCGGCGACTTCCATCACGATCGCGAGGAGCGTGTGCTCTTTCATGCGCTGGTCACGCAGGCCGATCTGCCCGCCGGCCGCGGACCCATCTACGCCCTCGCACGCGAGCATGCCGAGATGGAAGCGTGGATGCGCGAGCTGGCGCCGCTGCTCGAGCAGATGCCGCAGACCGCGGACGAGCGCGCCCGGCTGCTGGCGCTGGCAAGGCGCTACTCGGGCGCGCTCTGGCGGCATATCGACGCCGAGAATTCCGTCCTCTTCTCCGAGGGCGAGGAGCGGCTGCACCGGTGCGGAATTCTCGAACTCGAGGATCGTCCGATGAGCCCGGCGCAGGCTGCCGCGCGCGACGGCGCCGCGGCCCTGCCGGTGCGCTACCCGCCCGTCGAAGACCCGGACCTCGTTCGCGGCGATGGCTGCTTCATGTGCCGGGCGCACGGCGAGACCTGCAACGGACTCGAGGCCGAGTGGTGGACCGATCTCGAGTGGGACGAATTCCGCCTCAGGGACTCGAGCGACTGAGCGCATCGTCACGGGGCACCGGCCCCGCGCGCCGGTTTCCAGGCTGCGCTCGAGCGGGCCGACTCTGCGCCGCGCAGAATTGCGGGATCGGCGTATAAACCTTCGACGCAGCCCGTCATCGATCACCACAGCGCGCCGTTTCCGGCCGTGCAGGAGCCTTCATGAATACGAACACCTCGCGCACCACCGACGGTCGCGGTCGCCTCTACGGCAGCGTTGTCGACACGATCGGCGATACGCCGTGCATTCGCATCAACCGCATCGCACCGAAGCATGTCCGCCTCTACGTGAAGGCCGAGTTCTTCAATCCGGCTGCCTCGGTCAAGGACCGCCTTGCGATCAGCATCATCGAAGAGGCCGAGCGCCGCGGCGAACTCGCGCCGGGGCAGACGGTTGTCGAGGCGACGAGCGGCAATACCGGGATCGGGCTGGCGATGGTCTGTGCCGCCAAGGGCTACCCGCTGGTCGTGACGATGGCCGACTCCTTCTCCGTCGAGCGCCGCCGCCTGATGCGCTTCCTCGGGGCCAAGGTGATCCTCACGCCGCGCGCGGCCAAGGGGATGGGGATGTATCTGAAGGCGAAGGAGCTTGCCGAAGCGAACGGCTGGTTTCTGGCGCGGCAGTTCGAGACTGCCGACAACGCGACGGTTCACGAGAATACGACCGCGCGCGAACTGCTGGCCGACTTCCGCGGCGAACGCCTCGACTACTGGGTGACGGGCTACGGCACGGGCGGCACGATGACCGGCGTCGCACGGGTGCTGCGCAAGGAACGCCCCGACACCCGGATCGTTCTCGCCGAACCGTCGATCGCCCAGCTGGTCGGCAGCGGCACCGCGCAGGAGCGCGGCCCGGACCGGTCACCCGCCGTCGGCCATCCCGCGTTCACGCCGCACCCGGTGCAGGGATGGACGCCCGACTTCATTCCGCATGTGCTGCAGGAGTCGATCGACAAGCACTACTACGACGAACTGGTCGCGATTGCCGGCCCCGACGCGATCGCCTGGTCGCGCCGGCTGGCTGCCGAAGAGGGCATCTTCGCGGGCATCTCCAGCGGCGCGACGCTCGCGGCGGCGATCCAGGTGGCCGAGCGCGCCGCCGCGGGTTCGGTCATCTGCTGCATGCTCCCGGATACCGGCGAGCGCTATTTGTCGACGCCGCTCTTCGAAGGTATCGCGACCGACATGACGCCGGACGAGGAAGCGCTGTCGCGTTCCACGCCCGGCTATCAGATGCCGGCGGACTGAGGCCGATGATCTTCGCCGGCTGATTGCTCAGCGCGCCGTGCCGGCGTGCCGCCTCCGCAGCACGCTCGCCATGTAGACGACGACGGCGAGGTTCGCGCCCAGCATCGCGAGCTTGAGCGCGCTCGCGCCCTTTGCCAATTCGACGAGCTCGAACGGCACATAGACGAGCCCGCTCGCGACCGAGAACCACGCGGCCCAGCGCCTGCGGTTCCATAGCCCCCAGGCCTCGGTGGCGCGTACCGCGACGTAGGCGAAAGCGGCCGCGGCGAGCAGCTGGAGCTGGCGGTCGGAGATATTGTTCGCCAGTTCGGCGAAGATGCGCGGCGTGCCATTGGCCAGGTTCAGGTGCAGGTGGCCGACGAGGTCATCGACGAACTGTGCCGCGCCGAGGTGCAGTGCATCGAGCACGCCGAACCCCGCGATCAGCACCACCGCACCCTTGGCCGCTTCCATCAGCGCGACGAGGCGCACGCCGCCCGCGGCGCTGCGCGCCTTGTCGTCGATGGCGGCGCGGTCGGTCGCCACGTCAGCGCGCGAACGAGTCCTTCAGCGTCGCGGTGCGGTTGAAGACGAGCCGGCCGCCATGGTGATCGACGCGGTCGGCGACGAAGTAGCCGTGGCGCTCGAACTGAAACTTGTCGTCGGGACGCGCGGCGGCGAGCGACGGCTCGACGATCGCGCTGACGACCCGCAGGCTCGTCGGGTTCAGGCTGGCGAGGAAGTCGCGCCCGCCGGCGTCGGGCTGTTCTTCGGTGAAGAGGCGTTCGTAGAGCCGCACCTCGGCGGGAATGCCGTCGTGCGCCGAGACCCAGGTGATCACGCCCTTGACCTTGATTGCATCGGCGCCCGGCGTGCCGCTCTTGGTGTCGGGGACGAGGCGCGCCTGGACTTCGGTCACACGGCCGTGCTCATCGGTCGTCGCGCCGCTGCACTCGATCACGTGGCCGTATTTCAGGCGTACCTTGTTGCCGGGGTAGAGGCGCTGGTAGCCCTTCTCGGCGGCGGGGCGGTAGTCGTCGCGCTCGATCCAGAGCTCGCGGCCGATGCCGAACGCACGCCGGCCGCGCTCGGGCTGTGCCGGATGGACCGGCGCGCTGCAGGCGTCGATCGCGCCCGCGCCCATCGCCTCGTCCCAATTGGTGAGCACGAGGCGGACCGGGTCGAGCACCGCCATCGCGCGCGCCGCCTTCGGGTCGAGGTCTTCGCGCAGCGCGCCATCCAGGCTCGCATAGTCGGTCCAGCCGCCCGCCTTGCTCGTGCCGGCGCGCTCGCACATCAGGCGGATCGCCTCGGGCGTATAGCCGCGCCGGCGCAGGCCGGCGATCGTCGGCATGCGCGGGTCGTCCCAGCCGGCGACGATGCCGTCGTCGACGAGCTGGCGCAGCTTGCGCTTGCTGGTGACGATATAGGTCACGTTCAGGCGCGCGAATTCGTACTGGTGCGGCCGCGGTTTTGCAAGCAGCCCGAGCGTGCAAAGCGTGTCGAGCAGCCAGTCGTAGAACGGCCGCTGATCCTCGAACTCGAGCGTGCAGATGCTGTGCGTGATGCCTTCGAGCGCGTCCTCGACCGGATGCGCGTAGGTGTACATCGGGTAGATGCACCAGGTGTCGCCAGTGTTGTGGTGCGTCGCGCGCTTGATGCGATAGAGGGCCGGGTCGCGCAGGTTGATATTCGGGCTTGCCATGTCGATCTTCGCGCGCAGCACGGCGGCGCCGTCGGCAAGGTCGCCCGCGCGCATGGCGCGAAAGCGCGCCAGGTTTTCGGCCGGCGTGCGGCTGCGGTACGGGCTGTCGGTGCCGGGGGTGTTGAAGTCGCCGCGCGTCGCGCGCATCTCGTCGGCGCTTTGCTCGTCGACGTAGGCGTGGCCGGCCTCGATCAGCGCTTCGGCGGCGCGGACCATGAAGTCGAAATAGTTGCTCGCGTAGTACAGATGCTCGACGCCGCCGGCCGTCCAGTCGAAGCCGAGCCAGTGCACCGCGTCGAGGATCGCATCGACGTATTCCTGCTCCTCCTTCTCCGGGTTGGTATCGTCGAAGCGCAGGTGGCACACGCCGCCGTACTCGCGGGCGAGGCCGAAATTCAGGCAGATGCTCTTCGCATGGCCGATGTGCAGGTAGCCGTTCGGCTCGGGCGGAAAGCGCGTGCGGATGCGCGCCGCATCCAGCGGCCCGGCGGCATGGTGCGCGGCGTCGCCCGGCGTGCCGGCGAAGCGCCGCCCGGCGTAGGTGCCGGCGGCGAGGTCGCGCTCGATGATGGTGCGCAGGAAGTTGCCGGCCCTGGGTTCGTCGTTCGGGGTATTCATGAAGCGTCGGATTCTATCGACGCCGCCCCGCGCGCCCCGGCTCAGCCGTCGCGCCGCAGGCGCTCGATCTCGGCTGCGAGCATGCGCTTGCGGATGCCCTCGCCGCGCAGGTTGGCGAAGGTGACGATGCCGTGGATTGCAAGTCCGATTCCCCAGCCTGCGAGCGGCCAGACCGCCCAGTGCCCCCCGCCGCGGATGGCATTGACGGCGAACAGGCCGAGGTTGACGAGCACGAAGACGAGCGCGTGCGTATAAAAGCCCATCTTCATGCTGACGCGGCGGCGCGCGCGGGCCTCGATATCGTCGCCGTGAGAGTCGTCATTCATTCGGGGTCTCCTTTCGAGCCGTTCGGCGAAACGTGAGCCGGTTGGCCCGCTTGCCTACATCGCCTTGAACAGGTGCGCATAGAGCCGGCTCGCGACGAGCTTGTCGGACGAGCCGCGCAGGGTGAGCGTGAGCTTGCCCGACTCCTCGCGCACGGCCGTCGCGATCGCGTCGGCGCGCACCACCGTGCTGCGATGCACCTGCCAGAAGCGCTGCGGGTCGAGCTGCGGAAGCAGCTCGCGCAGCGAGGTGCGGATCAGATGTTCGCGCCCGGCGCAGACGACGCGCACATATTTGTCGGCGGCCTCGAAGTAGATCACCTCGTCGATCGGCACCAGATGGATCGCGGCGCCGACGCTGGCCTGGATCACGCTCAGGCGCGGCGCGGCCGGCGCCGGGCCTGCAGTGCCGGTCGCGGCGAGCACGTCGCGTAGCCGGGCGAGGGTCTCGTCGAGCGCCGGCGGCGTCTTGGCGCGCACCGCGAGTTCGGCTTGCAGGCGGCGGCAGGTTCGCTCGAGCCGGTCGGCCTGGACCGGCTTGACGACATAGTCGAACGCGGCGTGCTCGAACGCCTGCAGCGCATACTGGTCGTACGCGGTGACGAAGACGACGAGCGGGAAGGGCTGGCCCTCCGGCCAGTCCTCGGCGAGTGCCTGGGCCGCCTCGAGCCCGGTCAGGCCCGGCATCCTGATGTCGAGGAAAAGCATCTGCGGCCGCAGCGCGAGCGCCTGTTCGACGGCCGCCGCACCGTGCGCGACGCTCGCGACGATCTGCAGTTCGGGCCACAGCCGCGCCAGTTCGGCCTGCAACCCGGCGCGCAGCAGCTCTTCGTCTTCGGCGATCAGCGCGGTGGCGTTCATGCGTCGGCCTCGAGCGGCATGCGCAGCGTCGCGACGGTCCCGCCGCCGGCATCCTGCGCTGCTTCGAGTGTGAGCGATGCCGCCGCGCCGTGCAGCGCGGCGAGCCGGGCGCGCACCTGCTCGAGGCCGAAGCGGCTGCCTGGTGGTGCGGCATCGGCCGCTTCGGCGCCGCTGTCGCGCACGCGCAGCACGAGCTGCGACCCTTCGCGCGCGGCGCCGATGGCGATGCGCCCGCCCGCCACGCTCGGCTCGATCGCGTGCTTGATGCTGTTCTCGATCAGCGGCTGCAGCAGCAGCGGCGGCACGGCGGCGTTGGCGAGCTCGCGTGGAAGATCGAACTCGAAGCGCAGCCGTTCGCCCAGGCGCACCTTCATCAGCGCCAGGTAGTCGGCAAGGCGGGCAAACTCGTCGGCCAGCGAATGGGTGCCGGTGCGCGACGCGGCGAGCGTCGCGCGCAGGAAGGCGATCAGCTGGTCGAGCATCGCCTGCGCGCGCGGCGGGTCGGTGGCGATCAGCACGCGCAGATTGGCCAGCGTATTGAAGAGCATATGCGGCTCGAGCTGCGACTGCAGCAGCCGCAACTGGTTCTCGGCGGCCTCGCGCTGCGCCGCAAGCGCGCGCGCTTCCGATTCGGCGATGCGGGCGCGCGTGCGGAAGAAGTAGGTCGCGCCGAAACCCGGCACGAGCGAGAGCCCGAGAATCGCGAGCGCGCGGCGCGGGCTGCCCTCCAGCAGCCCGGCCGAGTTGGTGCCGAGCACGAAGTTGGCAAACGCATTGCCGAGCGAATAGCCGAGCGCCGTGCCGACGACGAGTATTGCCGCCATCGGCCCCCAGCCCGGCCACCAGTTGCGCTCGGCAGGCGGGACGCTACGCTGCAGCCAACGCGTGGCCAGCATGCGCCCGATGTCGCAGAAGAGCCAGCAGGCGGTCGCGATCGAGATCGAATAGACGAAGGTGATCCAGAAGCGTTGCCCGAAAACGGCCGCGAACATGACCGAAACCGTGACGATCACGATCGCGACGCGCAACGCACGCCGCAGATGGCGCAGCGTTCCGACTGGCGCCGCGAGCGGGGGGGCGATGGCGTCCGGCATGGCAGGCAATTCTCGCGCCGCTGACGTCAGGCGCGCAGGGCGAGCCGCCGCAGCGCGATCGCCCGCGACGCGAAGAGGCCGCTGAAGGCGCCATAGACGAAGGCGATGCCGATCTCGAACGGCGCATTTGCCGCCAGCGCCGGTGTCATCGCGAGGCCGACCCCGACGCCGTACTTGATGCAGAAGAGGCCGAGGATCAGCCCCATCGGCAGCCAGCTTCCGGGCACGTCGAAGCGTGCCGATTCACGCGCGTAGCGTGCGCCGCGCGGCGCGACGGCGTCGATGCCGAACGCGATCGCGAGGCCGACGCCCGCGGCCCACGCGGCGAGCGCCATCGGCTGCGCGCCGAACGCGGTCACGACGCCGGAAAGCGAGAGCGCGAGCATGATGGCCGGCACGATCACGATGCGGCGCGCGCTGATGCGCCGCGGCATCGACTGCGACACGCCCAGGATCACGAGCAGCGCGAGCAGGCCCCAGACCCAGAGCGGCGTACCTTGAAGAATATGGATCAGCATCGACATCGAATCACTCCCGGTTGGCGGCCTCGATCGGCCCGGAAGCGACTGTGCCGGGTTGCGCGGCGCGCTTCCAGCGCGGCGCGACAAAGCGGCGCATGCCTTCGCGAAGCGTGGCGCGTCGGGCGCGAAATGCAGGCCGCGATCGCCATCTGCAGCCGCCATCGCGGCCGCGCCGCTACTGCGTCACGTGCGTGAGGTGCGCCTGGTAGCGCTCCAGCTTGGCGGCGTAGATGTCGCGGTCGTGGCGGCTCGCGCTGGTCTGCATCGCAAGCTCGAGCTGCTCGCGCGCGAGCGGCACCTCGCCCAGCTTGGCGTAGGCGACGGCCAGCCAGTAGTGTGTCTGCGCGTTGTACGGCGCGCGATCGACTTCGCGCAGGAAGAGGTCGCGCGCGGCCTTTGCGTCGCCGTTGCGCAGCGCGGCGAGGCCGCGGTCCAGATAGCCGAACGGCGCCTGCGGCTGCAGCTGCGCGAGCCGCGTCCGCAGGCTTGCCGCCTCGCCGTCCCGGCCCTGGTCGGCAAGAACCTGGGCGAGGTTGAAGACGATCTGCGGATTCTCGGGCTGCTTCGCGTAGGCGGCGCGCAGCGCATGTTCGGCCAGGCCCGGATCGCCGTGGCGCCGATAGACGACGCCCAGCGTATTGAGCGCGCGCACGAAGCCCGGATCCTGGACGATCGCCTCGCGCGCGAACCAATAGGCATCGTCGACGCGGCCCTGCGCGAGCGTCTCGGCGGCGCGGTTGTTCATGTACATCGCGAGCACCGTCGCCTCGGACAGCACGTGCTGCTTCTGGCCGCGCAGATCGGCCGGCGGCAGGAAGTCGATCGTCACCGCCTCGGTGAACGGCCCGGCCCAGTGCGCACCGCCGATACGCTGGCCGAGCGTGATATTGATGTGGTCGATGACGAAATCGATCCCGCCGCCGCGGCCCCACAGCTCGTCGGTAACGACGCTCTGAAAGCGTACCGGAATGCCGAGTTCCTTCGCGAACGCCGCCGTCATGATGACGAGCGACAGGCAGTTGCCAGACCGCGCGGCGAACGCCTGCGCCGCGTTGCGCGTCAGCACCGAGTCGTAGTCGAGTTTCAGCTCGCTCTTCTTGTAGAGCGCATCGACCAGCAGCTCGGTGCGGCCGCGAGCGAGGAGCCGCCCCTCGATGCCGCCCGCGAGGTAGGCCTTCATCTCGGGGCTGAGGGCGAAGACATCGGCGGCGCGGATCGCCGCCGAAGGCGGCGCGAAGCGGGCGTCGGCGAAGACCGACGCATCCGGCTGCGTCGCCACCGGCGAGGTCGTGCAGGCGCCGAGCAGCCCGCAGCAGGTCAGGATCGCGGCAAGGATCTTCATCGCGTCCTCCGGCGGATGCGTCGCCACAAGCGGCGTGCGCCGCCTGTGAACATGGTAGTCGCAATCCGGCGCGGTGTCAGATTGCGCGTGGCCGGGAGCCCACGACGGCCCATGTCGCTGCAAGGGGAGCACGCCCTTCGCCGTACGGCGCGGCGCGCAGGGTGTCCAAAGCGGTTTGTCGCACGACGGCGGCCAGCGCTGCGGTTCGCGCGTCTGGCCGGCCAACTCTGCGCAACATGGTCTGTCCGCGCCCGGTCGAGCGCCGGGTGCATGGCGATCATCGCAAACACCGCGCTCCGATTAGTGCGCCCTCTTGCCGAAGGCGCCCCTGCCGGACCTAAAGAACCGGCATTTGCTGCAAGTGCTGACTGCGAATCTCAGCCGATCGCGGCGAAGTGCAGCGCGAACTGCATCTCGATCAACGGCACCGGATAGCTCATCCGGCAGCGCCAGCCGCGAAACGGCGCGGCGTCGATGCCGGCCCGCGCCAACGCCGCCGCGACGGCGAGGCGCTGGTCGGGCACGCCGTCGAGGTCGAGCGCACGCGCGCCGGGCGGGAGTTGCTCGATGTGCGCCGTCAGATTGACGCGGCGCAGGTGTGGCTGGCCGGGCTCGATCCGGACCGGCGGCGTGCCGCTCGGCCCCGGCAGATAAAAGCCCACGTCGGGCCGCGCGTCGGGCCACACGCCGTGCGCGATATGAATGTCGCGCACGAGCGTGCGGCACGGCGTGTGCAGCATGTAGGTGCGCAGGCTGAGCCACGGCGCGTCCTGCGCGATCGGTTCTGCGCGCAGGACGCGAAACGCGGTCGTCACGCGCGCCGGGATCGGCGAGTCGTGTCCGGGGCGCAGGACGAAGATCGTCGTCGCGCCCTCGGCTTGTACCTGCAGGTCGGGTGGGGGCTGGCTGCAGCCGGCCGCGATCAGGTAGTCGTCGGGTTGCGCGCTCGGCTCGGCGCGGCCAAGCGGCAGCACCTGCGGCGCGTCGTCGCGGCCGGGCTGGGCGGTGTGCACGCTCAGCAGCGGCAGCGCGACGCTGGCCGCCGCGCGCTGCAGGCCGACGCGACGCTGCACCTCGATCACGTCGACCATCCCCGGCGCCGCCGAGGGCACGACGAAGAGCGACGTGGTGAGCGTCTCGCAGAAGTGGCCGAAGAGGAACGACTGCGCCTTGAACGACGCCTGGCGCGCGATCTGCTCGCGCCGTTCGCGGATCGTGCTCGACGCCTCGCCCATCTGCGCGTCCAGCGTCTGTCGCCCGCCGGGCAGGGCGTCGATGAGCGACTCGAAGCGCTTGACCGCCGCCTCCATGTCGCGCAGCAGGCTGGTGTCGGCGAGTCCGGCGGCCTGCTGGATAAGAATCTTCAGGCCGGTCGGCGACGGCACGGTGTGCAGGAATTCGTGGTCGTCGTGCGTGCGCACCGCCTGCACGATCCGGCTGGCGAGGCTCTTGTCGAGGCCGGGGCCCTGCGTCAGCCGCATCGGCCGCGGCGGGTCGCCGGCGAGCGCATGCACGAGCGGCGTCAGGCAGGCGCGCAGCATGGAGGCGACGCTCGCGATCCGAGGCGACGAAACGTGCCCGGCCGCGCCGGCCGCCGGCTCGGGATCGTGGCGGGAGTCCAAGTCGTGCATGGCGGCGTACGCTCGCGATGGGGCGCGCGCGATGTTACGGCTGGCGGCGGATGATCAGGCTGCGCGTCGCGAAGGGCTGGAAGCGCTGCTGCTGCGTCACCGCGATCACCTGGCCATCCGGCGTGACGGCCGCCGAGGCGTATGTCGTCCAGCCGGGCGCCGTCTGCACGCCATTGGCGGCGAGCCAGTCGCTCGTCTTCATCATACCGGTCGCCGGTGTCCAGATGAATGCGTCCGAGGTCGGCTTGCCGGCGTCGGGATTGTTCTGCCCGACGACGACGCTGCCGTCGTCGCTCACGCCGATCGGCATCGACGAGGCCATCGCGCCCGGCCGCTTGGGCATCGTGCCGAGGTAGCTCTTGACCCACGACGTGCCATTCCACTTCCACATCGTCGCCGTCAGTTGGTTGCCGTTGGCCGGGTCCGGCGTCTGGCCGACGACGATCCGGCCGTCCGCGCTGACGGCGGTCGCTTCGGTGAACCAGTCGCTGTCGTCGAGCGTCGTGCGCACGCCGTCGACCCAGACCGTGGCGCGCCAGTTGCGATACTCGGGATGCTCGTCCCAGCCGACGAGCACGCTGCCGTCCCGGTTGGCGGCGTTGATGCGGCTGCTGTAGCCGCTGCTGCCGAGGTCGACCATGCCGCGGGCAGCGGTCCAGCGCATCGCGTGCGCGAGCCAGGTGTCGTTGCCGACCCAGTACAGGCCGGCCGCGACCTTGCCGTCACCCGACAGCGCCCAGGCCGAGCTGTTCTCGCCATCGACGAAGCCCATGTCGGCCGGGCCGCGAACCGAGATCATCTTCCAGCCACCGGATTCGCTCCAGCGGCCGGCGGTCGAGTAGGTGCCGTCGTCCGACAGGATGGTCGCGGTGATGATCCTGCCGTCGTCCGAGATGCCCGGAGTCCCCGACCGATGGCCGAGCGTGTCCATCGTGCTGCGCCCGAGCGGCACGACGCCGGTGGCGAGGCTCCAGCGGAAGGTCTCCCAGTTGCCGGGCAGCTGGCCGGCGGCGACTCGCCCGTTGGCGGACAGGCCCATGACGATGGCGTTGTCGATGCGCCGTACCTCGAGGGTTTCGGCCTGCGCGGTCAGCGCGGGGAAGACCGCCAGCGCGGCGATGGCGCCGACGCGGCGCAGATTCAGGGTCGACACTTCGTGGCTCCTCGAGGTTTGATGTCGTGGCGGCGCGGCAACCGCGCGGGCCCGGCAGTTGCGCTGCTGCAGATTGCGGCCGGCTCCGGGAACGGATGCCAGCGGGTCGGAGTGCTGCCAGAACGGGATGAAAGGTTGCGTTGCAGGCATCCTTCGCCGTATTGCCGCTGGAATATCGGCGTCTCGCATTGCGTTCAGACAGTGAGTCATCATATATGCTTCCAGAGTTCTCTCAGAGAGCAATTACCCTTGCTTCGGAGATTTTTCGCTCCGCCGCTCGCGGGCGCGCTCCCGACGCGCGGCCGCCGTTGGCCGATGCGGCAAACGCGATGGCCACGGATTCGCGCATCGGATGCGCAACGCATGATCGTCTACGCTTGCAGCGATGCAGCGCGAAGCCGTACTGTCGAAACCCGCATGCGCGGCGTAAGCGTGAGGTTCGCTCTATGGCTTGGGTCGCAGAACCCGGCCATGCCTTGCCCAAGGTGCCCGAGACATCCATGAGAGCCGCCTGCTACCAGAGGCCTGACCGTGTCGCGCACGGACTTTGCGGCCAGGAGATCGTCGCGCGCGGTGCCGTCGCGGGCCGAGTCGGCTCGAGCGGCTAGGCGACACATGACCCCCGCACTGCACGTTCAACTCGCCTCCGCGAGCGATGCCGTCGCCATCGCGGAGTTGTCGCGGCGACTGATCGAGCAGGGACTGCCGTGGTCCTGGCGGCCAGAGCGAGTCGCGCGCGCCATCGCCGCTTCGAATACGAATGTCGCGGTCGTTCGCGGGAAGGACCGGCTGGTTGGCTTCGGCGTCATGGAATACTGGGACGAAGACGCCCACCTCGTCTTGTTCGCGGTTCATCCCGCACGTCAGCGCCAGGGGATCGGCAGCGCGATCCTGGCCTGGCTCGAGGCGAGTGCCATGGCCGCCGGATCGAAGCGAATTCGCGTCGAGGCGCGCCGCGACAACGTCGCCGCTCGAAGCTTCTACAACGACCACGGCTACCATGAAGTCCGCCTCGAGCGGGGCATGTACGGCGGCTCGCGGGATGGCGTCAAGCTCGAGAAATGGCTGCGCCCTCAAGGCGGCGACCGCTGAAATGCGCTTCGGACCGAAATCGCGGCGGCCACCGTGTAGCAGTCGGGCCGTGCGGCGTGTCCGCCGATATGCGCTCAGCGCTTGCGCGACCCGCCGAGCAGCGAGCCGAGCACGCCGCGCACGATCTCGCGTCCGACCGACGAGCCCATGCTGCGCATCGCCGAGCGCGCCGCCGACTCGGCCAGACCCTCGTGCTTGCCGCCGCGCGGGCCGGTGGTGCCGAACAGCACGCCCTTGAGTTCGTCGAGCATCCCGCCGGCACCGCCCGCCGTGTTCCCCGTTGCGCCTCCCGGCGCAGCGGTGGGCCCGCCGCCCGCGGCCGTGCCGCGCGCCGCGTCGGCGGGCGCGCGGCCGGCCCCGGCCGCAGCGCGGCTCTGCAGCATCTCGAATGCCGATTCGCGGTCTACCGCCTTCTCGTAGACGCCGGCGACGAGCGAGTTGGCGATCAGCGCCCGACGCTGCTCGGCGCTGATCGGGCCGATCTGGCTGCCGGGCAGGAGCACGAAGGCGCGCTCGGTCGGGCAGGGGCGCCCCTTCGCGTCGAGAAAGCTCACCAGCGCCTCGCCGACCGCAAGCTCGGTGATTGCCGCGGCGATATCGAGCCCGGGGTTCGGCCGCATCGTCTCGGCGGCCGACTTGACCGCCTTCTGGTCGCGTGGCGTGAAGGCGCGCAGCGCATGCTGGACGCGGTTGCCGAGTTGGCCGAGCACGACATCGGGAATATCCAGCGGGTTCTGCGTCACGAAATAGACGCCCACCCCCTTGCTGCGAACGAGCCGCACGACGAGCTCGATGCGCTCGACGAGCGCCGCCGGCGCGTCCTTGAACAGCAAATGCGCCTCGTCGAAGAAGAAGACGAGCTTGGGCGCATCGAGGTCGCCGACTTCGGGCAGGTGTTCGAACAGGTCCGACAGCATCCAAAGCAGGAACGTCGCGTACAGGCGCGGCGCGGCAAGCAGCTTGTCGGCGGCCAGGATGTTGATGACGCCCTTGCCATCGCTGGTCTGCATGAAGTCGGCGATATCGAGCATCGGCTCGCCGAAGAACCTGTTGCCGCCCTGTTCCTCGATCTGCAGCAGGCCGCGCTGGATCGCGCCGATGCTCGCCGCGCTGACGTTGCCGTAGCCGGTCGTGAACTGTGCCGCGTTGTCGCCGACATACTGCAGCATCGCGCGCAGGTCCTTCAGGTCGAGCAGCAAGAGGCCGTTGTCGTCGGCGACCTTGAAGGCGAGCTGCAGCACGCCCTGCTGCGTCTCGTTGAGCGCGAGCATGCGCGCGAGCAGCAGCGGGCCTAGGTCGCTCACCGTCGCGCGCACCGGGTGGCCCTGTTCGCCGAAGACGTCCCACAGCGTCGTCGGGCAGGCGACGCTTTGCGGCGGCTCGATGCCACGCTCCTTCAGCACCGCGGCGAGCTTGGGCGCGATCGTTCCCGCCTGGCTGATGCCGGTCAGGTCGCCCTTCACGTCGGCCATGAAGACCGGGATGCCGCGCAGCGAAAAACCTTCGGCCAGGGTCTGCAGCGTGATCGTCTTGCCGGTGCCGGTGGCGCCGGTGATCAGCCCGTGCCGGTTGGCCAGCGGCGGCAGCAGCAGGCATTCGATGGTTTCGCGCTGGGCGACGAGGATGGGTTCGGGCATCGCGAAAGCCTCGGGTCGGAAACGTAAAATTGCAGTCTATCGAGAAATCGCGTGCCGGCGCCGGCCGCGCACACAGGAGCAGCAGCAGATCATGGCGGGACATTCCAAGTGGGCCAATATCCAGCACCGCAAGGGCCGCCAGGACGAGAAGCGGGGCCGGATCTGGACCCGCATCATCCGCGAGATTGTCGTCGCGGCGCGCCAGGGCGGCGGCGACCTCGGCATGAATCCGCGCCTGCGCCTCGCGGTCGACAAGGCGAAGGCGGCCAATATGCCGGCCGATACGATCAAGAAGAATATCGACAAGGCGACCGGCAACCTCGAGGGCGTGAACTACGAGGAGATCCGCTACGAGGGCTACGGCATCGGCGGCGCGGCGGTGATCATCGACTGCATGACCGACAACCGGGTGCGCACCGTCGCCGAGGTGCGCCATGCGTTCAGCAAATACGGCGGCAACCTCGGCACCGAGGGGTCGGTCGCGTTCCAGTTCAAGCACTGCGGCCAGTTCGTCTTCGCGCCCGGAACGAGCGAGGACAAGGTGATGGAAGCCGCGCTCGAAGCCGGCGCCGAGGATGTCGTGACCGACGCCGACGGCGCGGTCGAGGTGCTCTGCGCGGCGGACGACTTCGAGGCGGTGAAGGCGGCGCTCGAAGCCGCCGGCCTCGTGCCCGACCTTGCCGAAGTGACGATGCGGCCGGAAAACCCGATCGAGCTCTCGGGTGACGATGCGGTGCGCATGCAAAAGCTGATCGACGTCCTCGAGGATCTGGACGACGCGCAAGAGGTGTTTCACAGCGCCGAGCTCGAAGAATGAAGGTTCTCGTCATCGGTGGCGGCGGGCGCGAACATGCGCTCGCCTGGCGGCTCGCGGCGTCGCCCCGCGTGCAGCGCGTCTTCGTCGCGCCCGGCAACGGCGGCACGGCGCGCGACGCGCGGCTGCACAATGTGCCGATCACCGAGCTGGATGCGCTCGCCGATTTCGCGCAGGCCGAGAAGATCGCGCTCACCGTCGTCGGCCCCGAGGCGCCGCTCGCCGCCGGCATCGTCGATGCGTTCCGTGCCCGCGGCCTGCGCATCTTCGGCCCGACGCGCGCCGCCGCGCAACTCGAGAGCTCGAAGGCCTTCGCGAAGGAGTTCATGCGGCGTCACGCGATTCCGACCGCGCGCCACGCGACCTTCACCGACGCGGCGCAGGCGCACGCGCACATCGATCAGCACGGCGCGCCGATCGTCGTCAAGGCCGACGGCCTGGCGGCGGGCAAGGGCGTCGTCGTTGCCCAGACCGCGGCCGAGGCGCATGCGGCGATCGATTCGATGCTGGCGGCAGACGCCGGTGCGCAACAGACTGGCGATCGCGCGCGCGTCGTGATCGAGGAATGCCTGATCGGCGAAGAAGCGAGCTTCATCGTGCTGTGCGACGGCCAGCACGTGCTGGCGCTCGCGTCGAGCCAGGATCACAAGCGGCTGCAGGACGGCGACGCCGGGCCGAATACCGGCGGCATGGGCGCGTACTCGCCGGCGCCGGTCGTCACGCCCAACGTGCATGCGAAGGTGATGCACGAGATCATCCTGCCGGCGATTGCCGGCATGGCGCGCGACGGCATGCCGTTCACCGGCTTCCTCTACGCCGGGCTGATGATCGATGCGAAAGGCGACGTGCGCACGCTCGAATTCAACGCCCGGCTCGGCGACCCGGAGGCGCAGCCGATCCTGATGCGCCTGAAGAGCGATCTGTTCGACGTGCTGATGCACGCGACCGACGGCACGCTCGATCGCGTCGAGCTGCAGTGGGACCGCCGCGTCGCGCTCGGCGTCGTGATGGCGGCCGCCGGCTATCCGCAATCGCCGCGCACCGGCGACGCGATCACCGGACTGCCGGCGGATGGCGACGATCTGATGGTCTTTCACGCCGGCACCGCGCAGCGCGAAAGCCAGACGCTGACCGCGGGCGGCCGCGTGCTGTGCGTCACCGCGCTCGGTGACTCCGTCAAGCAGGCCCAGCATCGCGCCTACGAGGCGCTTGCCGGCATTCGGTTCGACGGCGCGCAATACCGTGGCGATATCGGCCACCGGGCGATCAGGCATTGAACACGACCGCGGTTCGCGACTATCTGCTGGGCTTGCAGACGCGCATCATCGACGCCCTGCAGGCGGCGGACGGCAAGCCGTTCCTGCGCGACGCGTGGACGCGCGATCCGGGCGACAGGCTTGCCGGCGACGGCATCACGCGGCTGATCGAGGAGGGCGACCTCTTCGAGCGCGGCGGCTGCAATTTCAGCCATGTGCGGGGTGACGCGATGCCGGCTTCGGCGACCCAGCACCGTCCCGACCTTGCCGGCGCGGGCTTCGAGGCGCTCGGCGTCTCGCTCGTGCTGCATCCGCGCAATCCACATGTGCCGACGGTCCACTTGAACGTGCGCATGTTCGCCGCGCTGCCCGCCGGCCGCGACGCGGTGAGCTGGTTCGGCGGCGGCATGGATCTGACGCCTTACTACGGCGTCGAGGACGACGCGGTTCACTTCCACCGCGTGAACCGCGCCGCGCTCGCGCCGCTCGGCGCCGATCTGTACCCGCGCTTCAAGCGCTGGTGCGACGACTATTTCTATCTGAAGCACCGCGCCGAGCCGCGCGGCATCGGCGGCGTGTTCTTCGACGATTTCGCCGAAGGCGGGTTCGACAATGGCTTTGCGCTGATGCGCGCGGTGGGCGACGCCTTCCTTCCCGCCTACCTGCCGATCGTCGAACGCCGCCGCGCGACGCCATACGGCGAGCGCGAGCGCGACTTCCAGGCCTATCGGCGCGGCCGCTACGTCGAATTCAACCTGGTCTGGGATCGCGGCACGCATTTCGGCTTGCAGTCCGGCGGGCGCACCGAGGCGATTCTGATGTCGATGCCGCCGCTCGCGCGCTGGCGCTACGACTGGCAGCCCGAGCCGGGGTCGGCCGAGGCGCGGCTGGTCAGCGACTTCCTGCGTCCGCGCGACTGGGCCGGCGCGCCCGAGACGCGGTGAACGAAGCGCAGGCCGCGGCGCAACCGCGGGCGCCGCGCATCGGCCTGCTCGGCGGCAGCTTCGATCCGGTCCACAACGCGCACGTCGCGCTCGCGCGCAGCGCGATCGAAACGCTGGCGCTCGACGAACTGCTGTGGGTCCCGACCGGCGTCGCCTGGCAGAAGACGCGCGCGGCGACGCCCGCGGCGCACCGCATCGCGATGCTGCGGCTTGCGATCGGCGCCGCGCCGTGCCAGCGCATCGAGCGCTGCGAGGTCGAGCGTGGCGGGCCGAGCTACACGATCGATACCGTCACGGAACTGCAGCGCCGGCAACCGCATGCACAGTGGTGGCTGCTGCTCGGCCAGGACCAGCTCGCCAACCTGCCGAGCTGGCACCGCTGGCACGATCTGGTCGCGCGGGTGAAACTCGCCGTCGCGAATCGCGCCGGTGCCGCGCTCCATCTCGCGCCCGAACTCGCGCCCGAACTTGCGGCGGCCGGAGTGAGCGTGGCCGAACTGCCGCTTGCGCCGATGGACGTCTCGTCGACCGCGATCCGCGACCGCGTCGCCGCCGGCCTGGGCATCGCCGAACTGGTGCCTGCGCCGGTGGCGCGCTATATTGAACTCCACGGCCTGTACCGTGACCCCATCAGGAGCTGAATGGACATTCGAAAACTGCAGCGCGCCATCGTCGATGGACTGGAAGAAGTGAAGGGCCAGAATATCGTCGTCTTCAACACCGAACATCTGTCGCCGCTCTTCGAACGCGTCATCATCGCGTCGGGGACGAGCAACCGGCAGACCAGGGCCCTCGCGGCCAGCGTGCGCGATGCGGTGAAGTCCAAGGGGCTCGGTCCGTCGCGCACCGAGGGCGAGGCCAACGGCGAGTGGATCATCGTCGACTGCGGCGCGGCCGTCGTGCACCTGATGCAGCCGTCGATCCGCGACTACTACCGCCTCGAGGAAATCTGGGGCGACAAGCCGGTGCGGCTCAAGATCGACGGCACACCGAGGCGCCTCGTGAAGGCGGATGCGGCGCACGGCAAGCCCGCCGCCGCGGCGCCGAGGCCCGGCGCTCGCGCCGCCGCCGGGGCCGCCGCGCCGGCCAAGCGCAAAGCGGCGCCGCGCAAGGCGGTGTCGCGGACGGTCGGCGTCAAGCGCAGCGCGGCGGGGAGCGCCGCGGCCAATACCGCTGCGCCGCGCAAGTCGGCGGCGGCAAAGACGCCGTTGAAGCCTGCCGTGAAGCCTGCCGTGAAGGCGGCCGGCAAGACGCCCGCCCGGTCCGCGCGCCGCAAGGCATGAAATTGTGGCTGGTCGCGATCGGCCAGCGTCAGCCGGCGTGGGCCGATGCTGCCTACCTGGAGTTCGCGAAGCGCTTTCCGCCCGAGTTGAGGCTCGAGCTCAAGGCGTGCAAGGCCGAGCCGCGCAACGGGCGCAGCGCAGCGCAGTTGATGACGGCCGAGGCCGAGCGCATCGAGGCCGCGCTGCCCAGGGGCGTGCGGCGCGTCGTGCTCGACGAAGGCGGCGAGGGCATGAGCACGCAAAAGCTCGCCGCGCGGTTGCGCGCCTGGATGGCCGACGGCCGCGATGTCGCGCTCGTCATCGGCGGGCCGGACGGGCTTGCGCCGGGCCTCAAGGCGAGCGCCGACGAGACGCTGCGCCTGTCGGAGCTGACGCTGCCGCACGCCCTCGCGCGCGTGCTGCTCGCCGAGGCGCTGTACCGCGCCTGGTCGGTGACGGCGAACCATCCGTATCACCGCGAATGAACGCCGCGATCGATCGCACGCGCCACGACTTCGTCTACCTCGCGTCGCAGAGCGCGCGCCGGCGCGCGCTGCTCGATCAGCTCGGGGTGCGCCACGAGCCGCTGCTGCCGGCGCCCGATGAGGATGCCGAGTCGCTCGAGGCGACCCGCCCCGGCGAACTGCCGGCCGCCTATGTCGAACGCGTGACGCGCGCCAAGCTGGCGGCGGCTCGCGAGCGTCTGCTTGGCCGCGGCCTGCGCGCGGCGCCGATCCTGTGCGCGGATACGACGGTCGCGCTCGGCCGGCGCATCCTCGGCAAACCGCGCGATGCGGCCGACGCGCTGGCGACGCTCGCGCTGCTTTGCGGGCGCAGCCATCGCGTGCTGACCGCGGTCGCGATCGCCGACGGGCGCCGCACGCGGCTCGCGGTGAACGTATCGAGCGTGCATTTCGTCGCCGTGCCGCGCGCCGAACTGCGGCGCTACGTCGACAGCGGCGAGCCCTTCGGCAAGGCCGGCGCGTATGCGATCCAGAGCGGCGCGGCGCGCTGGATCGACCGCATCGCGGGCAGCCACTCCGGTATCATGGGTTTGCCGCTTTTCGAGACCGCGCGGCTGCTGCGACAAGCCGGCGTGCGGTCCTGAATGTGCGGCAGGCGGGGCCGGGCCCCGCCCACCCGGGCCAGGCAGGTTGCGGCCGGCCCCGGTCTTGCACGTGACCAGGCTGCGCGACGACGACGAACGAACCAGGCGATCGCTAGTGCAGTGTTTCATGCTGTGAGGCAGTTAAGAAAACCGATGGATTTGCCCTCGTGGCAAGGCGCAAACCGCAGCCATACCCGGTGGTATGGCGAGGATTTGCAACGCCGCCACGGGGGCAAAGACGCGGTTTTATGTGCCGAACAGCGTGAAACACTGCGCTAGGCTCCCCATGCAAGACATCCTCATCAACTGGACGCCGCAGGAGACGCGCGTTGCCGTCGTCGAGAACGGCGCGGTGCAGGAATTGCACGTCGAGCGCACCGCCGCGCGCGGCCGGGTGAGCAATATCTACACCGGACGCGTCGTGCGCGTGCTGCCGGGCATGCAGTCGGCATTCATCGATGTCGGACTCGAGCGCGCCGCCTTCCTGCACGTCGCCGATCTTCAGCTCTACGGCGCGCCGCGCGCGGCGGGCGGGGCCGGATCGCGCGGCGACAGCGGTGCGGCGGGCGGTGCTTCGCCGCTGCCGATCGAGAAGCTCGTCTTCGAGGGCCAGACGCTGATGGTGCAGGTGCTGAAGGACCCGATCGGCAGCAAGGGCGCGCGGCTGACGACGCAGATCAGCATCGCCGGGCGGCTGCTCGTCTTCCTGCCGCAGGACGATCACATCGGCGTCAGCCAGCGGATCGGCTCCTACGAGCTGCGCGAGGAACTGCGCGCGCGCGTGCAGGCGCTGGCCGGCGACGGCGGGGGCGGCTTCATCCTGCGCACGAATGCCGAGGACGCGACGGATGCGGAACTCGCCGACGATATCCGCTACCTGCGCAAGACCTGGGCTGCGGTGCGCGAGCGCGGCTTCAAGTCGCCGGCCGGGACGCTGCTGCACCAGGACCTCGGCCTCGCCGACCGCGTGCTGCGCGATCTGGTGAACGACGCGACCCAATCGGTGCGCATCGATTCGCGCGAGCAGTTCGAGCGGCTGCGCGCGTTCGGCACCGAATTCACGCCGACCTCGGTCATGAAGCTCGCGCATTACAGCGGCGAGCGGCCGATCTTCGATCTGCACAATATCGACGAGGAGATCGCCTTCGCGCTCGCGCGGCGCGTCGAGCTGAAGTCGGGCGGCTATCTGATCATCGACCAGACCGAGGCGCTGACGACGGTCGATGTGAATACCGGCGGCTTCGTCGGCGCGCGCAACTTCGACGATACGATCTTCAAGACCAACCTCGAGGCGGCGCTCGCGATCGCGCGTCAGCTGCGGCTGCGCAACCTGGGCGGCATCATCATCATCGACTTCATCGACATGGTGCGCGAGGACCATCGATCCGCGGTGCTCGCCGAACTGCGCAAGCAGGTCGCCCGCGACCGCACGAAGACGACGGTGAGCGGCTTCACGCAGCTCGGCCTGGTCGAGATGACGAGAAAGCGCACGCGCGAGTCGCTTGCCCACTTGCTGTGCGAACCGTGCCCGACCTGCGAGGGCAAGGGCCAGGTGAAGACGGCACGCACCGTGTGCTACGAGATCCTGCGCGAGATCCTGCGCGAGGCGCGCCAGTTCAACCCGCGCGAGTTTCGCGTCGTCGCCTCGGCGACGGTCGTCGAGATGCTGCTCGACGAGGAGGGTCAGCATCTCGCCGGCCTGTCGGAGTTCATCGGCAAGCCGATCTCGCTGCAGGCGGATCCGGTCGGCTCGCCGGAGCAGTACGACATCGTGCTGCTGTAGCGCGGCGATCGAAGCGGTGTCCGCAAGCTCGGCTGCTACATTTCGCGCCATGATCGAGAGCAACGAACTCGCCGGCCGCCACATCGTGCTCGGCCTGTCGGGCGGCATCGCCTGCTACAAGGCGGCGGAGCTGACGCGCCGGCTCGTGAAGGCGGGGGCGACGGTGCAGGTCGTGATGACCGACGCGGCGATGCAGTTCATCACGCCGGTGACGATGCAGGCGCTGTCGGATCGCGCTGTCGTCACGAGCCAGTGGGACGCGCGCGAGCCGAACAACATGGCGCACATCAACCTGTCGCGCGGCGCCGATGCGATCGTCGTCGCGCCGGCGAGCGCGGACTTCATCGCCAAGCTCGCGCACGGCGCGGCCGACGATCTGCTCGCCCTGCTGTGCATCGCGCGGCCAATCGAGCGCTGCCCGCTGCTGGTCGCGCCGGCGATGAACCGCGAGATGTGGGCGCACCCGGCGACGCAGCGCAATGCGGCGCAGGTGCGTGCCGACGGCGCGCTGCTGCTCGGCCCGGACAGCGGCGACCAGGCCTGCGGCGAAGTCGGCGACGGGCGGATGCTCGAGCCCGAGGCGCTGCTCGACGAGCTGGTCGCGTTCTTTCAGCCCAAGTGCCTCGTCGGCCGGCGCGTGCTGATCACCGCCGGTCCGACCTTCGAGCCGGTCGATCCGGTGCGCGGCATCACGAATCTGTCGAGCGGCAAGATGGGTTTCGCCATCGCGCGCGCGGCGGCCGAGGCGCGCGCCCCCCGGACCCCCGTCGCCCGCCCCGGGCCCCTGCCCGCCCCCCCCCGCGGGCGGCGCCCCCACGCGGGGACGGGGCCGCCGATGCACGCCGCCGTGCTGCCGCTCGCAGCGCGGCACGGTGTCTTCATCGCGACCGCGGCGGTCGCCGACTGGCGGCCGGCGGCGGCGTCCGAGCGCAAGGTGAAGAAGCGCGCGGGCGAGCCGGCGCCGGCGATCCAGATGGTCGAGAACCCGGACATCCTGGCCGAGGTCGCGCGGCTGCCCGACGGCCCGTACTGCGTCGGCTTCGCCGCCGAGAGCCACGACCTGATCGCGAATGCGCGCGCCAAGCGCGTGCGCAAGGGCGTGCCGCTGATTGTCGCCAACCTCGGCCCGGCGACCTTCGGGCGCGACGACAACGCGCTCACGCTCGTCGATGCGCAAGGCGAGCACGAGCTGCCGCGCGCCGACAAGCTGACGCTGGCACGCGCCTTGATCGCCGAGATCGCCGAGCGTCTGCCGGCGTTTGCCGCATGACGGTCATCGACGTCAAGGTGCTCGATGCGCGCATGGCCGCCGAGCTGCCGGCGTATGCGACGCCGGGCAGCGCCGGGCTCGACCTGCGCGCCTGCCTGGACGCGCCGCTCGTGCTCGAGCCGGGGCAGACGCAGCTGATCCCGACCGGGCTTGCGATCCACATCGGCGACGCCGGTCTTGCGGCGATGATCCTGCCGCGCTCGGGGCTGGGCCACAAGCACGGCATCGTGCTCGGCAATCTCGTCGGGCTGATCGACTCGGACTACCAGGGGCCGCTGATGGTGAGCTGCTGGAATCGCGGCACGAGCACCTTCACGATCCAGCCGATGGAGCGCATCGCGCAACTCGTCGTCGTGCCGGTGGTGCAGGCGTCGTTCCGGCGCGTGCAGGCGTTCGAAGCGTCGGACCGCGGCAGCGGCGGCTTCGGCTCGACCGGCGCCGCCTGATCAGCGGCGCGGCGCGCCGTTCGCGGGCCTGGCCTGCACCGCGAACGGCATCTCGCCGACGCTGCCGCGTTCGATTTCGGACTCGGTCGCCGGGCGCACGTCGCGCACCGTCAGATCCAGGCGCAAGGCGATGCCGGCAAGCGGATGGTTGCCGTCGAGCACGATATGGTCCGGATAGACCTCGGTCACGGTGTAGATCGTATCGGCGGCGGCCGGTTCGGTCTTGCAGCCGTCGGGAAGGGTATCGAAGCGCATGCCGACCTCGACCCCTTCGGGAAATACCGATCGCTGCTCGAAGAAGACGAGCTGCGCGTCGTAGTCGCCGAAGGCATGCTCGGGTTCGAGCTGCAGCCGCGTGCGAAAACCGGCTTCCTGCCCGGCAAGCTCCTCTTCGATGCGGGCGAGCAGATCGTCGCCGCCGTAGAAGAATTCGACCGGCTCGTCGAGTTCGTCGATCAGGTTGCCGAGCGTATCTTCGAGCCGCCAGGCGAGCGTGACGACGCAGGGTGCGGCGATATTCATCAAGCGATGATCGCATAGCGGGCGGCCGCGGGCGGGCGCGGCGGCACAATCCCGCGATGAGAATCGACGCCCCGACCCCGCTGCTCGGCGGGCTCTCGCCCGAGCGCTTCATGCGCCGCCACTGGTACAAGCAGCCGCTGCTCGTGCGCCAGGCGGTCCCGGGCTGTCGTCCGCCGCTGGATCGGGCGGCGCTGTTCGCGCTGGCGCAGGACGACGAGGTCGAGTCGCGCCTGCTCGTGCGCAGCGGCGGCGCCTGGCGCTTGCGCCACGGGCCGCTTGCGCGGCGCGCGCTGCCGCCGCTGTCGCGGCCCGGCTGGACGCTGCTGGTGCAGGGCGTGGACCTGCACGTCGATGCGGCGCGCACATTGCTGGATCGCTTTCGGTTCGTTCCCGACGCGCGGCTCGACGATCTGATGATCTCGTACGCCAGCGACGGCGGCGGCGTCGGCCCGCACGTCGATTCGTACGACGTCTTTCTGCTCCAGGCAAGCGGCCGGCGGCGCTGGCAGATCGCCCGCCGCTACGACCCGCGCCTGCAAAGCGGCCTGCCGCTTGCGATCCTGCGTCATTTCGAGCCCGAGCAGGAGTGGGTGCTCGAAGCCGGCGATATGCTCTACCTGCCGCCGGGCTGGGCGCACGACGGCGTGGCCGTCGGTGGCGACTGCATGACGTGCTCGATCGGCATGCGCGCGCCGCGGCGCGAGGCGCTCGCGCGCGAGGTGCTGCAGCGTGCGCTCGACGAGACCGAGGCCGCCGAGCGCGACGCGCTCTATCGCGACCCGCGCCAGGGCGCGACTTGCGAACCGGGGCGCATTCCGCCCGCGCTCGCGGCATTCGCGAGCGCTGCGGTCGCAAGGCTGGCAGGCGATTCGCGGGCGATGGCGTGCGCGCTCGGCGAGGTACTGAGCGAACCGAAGCCGAACGTGCGCTTCGACCCGGGACCGGCGCGCGAGGCGGGCCGGGGGGTCCGCCTCGACCGGCGCAGCCGCATGCTCCACGACAGCGAACGCGTCTACCTGAACGGGGAGTCGTACCGCGTGGCGGGGCGCGACGCGCGCGCGATGCGCATGCTCGCCGATCGCCGCGAACTCGGGGCGCCGACGATCGCGCGCCTGAGCGCCGAGGCGCGCAGCGTGCTCGACGCCTGGGTGCGGGTCGGCTGGCTGCACGACATTGCCGACGATGGGGACAGATGATGGCCGCGACGAACCAGATCGATGGGCGCAAGGCATTCGAGGAGGCCGTGCGCGAAGCATTCGCCGAAGCGGCTGCCGAAGGCTGGCGCGAGCTTTACCTGTGCGACCCCGACTTCGCGCATTGGCCGCTGGGCGAACGCGCGGTGGTCGACAGCGTCACGCAATGGATCGGCGGCAAACGCCGCCTGACGCTCGTCGCGCTGCACTACGACGAGCTGGCCAGGCGATATCCGCGCTGGCTGCGCTGGCGCGCGCTCTGGGCGCACGCCGTCGATTGTCGCGCGGCGACCGAAATCGCGACCGACGATATGCCGGCGCTGCTGCTTGCTCCTGGGGCGCTGACCCTGCAGCTGGACGATCCGCTGCGCTTTCTCGGCCGCGTCTCGCGCGACCCGGCGGATGCGGTGCTCGCGCGCGAGAAAATTGACGCAATTCTGCAACACTCTGTCGAAGCGCTGCCGGTGACGACGCTTGGTTTATAGGGAATTTCCCTTGGCGCGGTATACTTTAAGGCTGGAAGCAGCGCAGCTTCGTGCAATGCGCTGCGGTCCCTGCATGGTGGATCTCGAAAGTTGAGCCGATCTCCTCCAGAGTCCCCATGCGCGCCCGGTAACAATTCTTTGATTTTTCAACGAGGATGAATATGAAGAAGTCGCTCCTGCTGGCATCCGTGGTCGCTGCTGTCGCCCTGACGGCCTGCGGCAAGAAGGAGGAAGCCGCTGCTCCCGCGCCCGCAGCGGCACCTGTTGCTGAAGCCGCCTCGGCCGTTGCGGATACGGCTGCTGCCGCCGCTTCGGGCGTCGCGGATACGGCTGCTGCTGCCGCTTCTGGCGTTGCGGATGCCGCGGCTGCTGCCGGCTCGGCAGTCGAGGCCGCCAAGGACGCCGCCGGCAATGCCGCCGACGCCGCCGCCGCTGCTGCTGCGGCTGCCGGCAAGGCCGTCGACGCCGCTGCATCGGCAGTGAAGTAAAGCGCTGCGACCGGCTTGCGCACAGGCGCGCAAGCCGCGCCTGCGCAGGATCATCGCGCACGAGCCGCCTTCGGGCGGCTTCGCCTTTTCTGGTGGCCAGGCTCGGCGATCGGGTTGCGGCCCGCCAGGGTGCTCGAGCGGATGCGGCTTTGCCGCTTTGCCTGGCCCTCGCAGTGGGCGGGCCGGGCGTGGCCCGCTCTTGGGGGTGCTCTCAGGCCAGATCGAGCCAGGGCGTTCCGCTGCGCTGTGTGGCGACGGCGATTTCCTGTGGCGGCGCGCCGCAGGCCGCGCCGAGCGCTTCGGCGGCGAGTTGCGGCGCATTGTTCTGTTCGCTCAGATGCGCGGCGACGACGTGGCGCAGCGACGCATGCTGGCAGGCCGCGAGAATCCGCGCTGCCGCATCATTGGCGAGGTGGCCGAGCGGCCCGCCGATGCGTGCCTTCAGCGATGCCGGGTAGCGCGAGCGCGCCAGCATGTCGCGGTCGTGGTTGCACTCGATCGCAAGCGCGTCGCATCGCTCGAGCTGGGCCAGCAGGTGCGCCGTGCAGATGCCCAGGTCGGTCAGGATTCCGAGGCGTCGCGCGCCGTCTGCGCAAGTCAATTGCAGCGGCTCCTGCGCGTCGTGCGGCACGGTGAAGGGGCGCAGTTCGAGCGCGCCCACCGCGATCGCTTCGCCGTCGCGCGCGAAGTGCAGCAGATCGTCGGGCCGCATCGGTTCGTCCAGCGTGCTCCAGGTGCCTCGGCTCATCCAGAGCGGAATCCGCCTGCGGCGCGACAGCGCGAGAGCGCTGCCGATATGGTCGCCATGCTCGTGGGTGACGAAGATCGCGTCGAACCCCTCGGCGGACAATCCGGCGCGCGCCAGCCGCATGTCGAGCTCGCGCAGCGAGAAGCCGCAGTCGATCAGCACGCGGGTCGCGCCGGCGCCGCGGCCCGCCTCGACGACCCATGCGTTGCCTGCGCTGCCGCTGCCCAGGCTGCAAAAGCGCATCGCGCTACTTCAGTTCATTGAGCAGCATCGCGAGGATGCTCTGCACCGCCTCGCCGTCGGCCGCCATGCCTTCGGCGCCGAGCACGGTGACGAGGCTCACCTTGCCGTCGGACTTGACCGTCACGCGGTAGCGCACCGGCTTGATCGCCGGGTTGCTGCCGCTCGTGAAGAGCTTGGTGAAGAAGTTGGGCTCGGCCTGGCCGGCGGTCTTCGGATCGACATAGCGCACGAAGTAGATGCCCTGCGCGCGGTCGCGGTCCTCGACCGTGAACCCGGTGCGGTCGAGCGCGATGCCCACACGCCGCCAGGCGCGGTCGAAGCCGTCGTCGACCTGCAGCGTCGGCGTCGCCGCGCCCTCGACCATGTGCGCGCGCGGCGGCGGCGGTGGCACATTCGTGACGAGCGCCGCCGCGTTGGTCGGCGCCGACGCGCTGGCCGCCTGCGGCAGCGGCTTGGCGGTGAGCTTGAGGAGCAGCCGGCCGAGCATCTCGGCTTCCATCTGCGGGTCGTCCGGAGCCGGCTGCCAGACGGTGTTCGTCTTGTCCTGGGTGTTGTAGACCTCGACCATGCGGCGCATCGTGATGAACACATCCGAGCCGCCGGTCGGATTGCGTTCGACGCGAGTGCGGAACTTGTCGCGCTCGCCGGTAGAGTAGGCCGAATCGAACACCTTGCCGATCGTGCCGCGGATGATGTCCTGCGGGATCTTGGCGCGGTTCTCGGCCCAGTCGGTCTCCATCACGCCGGCCTCCGGCAGGTCGACCGTCAGCGCCAGGCCGCGCTCCTGCCAGAACGTGCGCAGCTGCGGCCAGAGCTGATCGGGCGGCAACGGGGTGTACAGCCAGCGGTCGGTGCCCAGGCGCTCGATGCGCGTGCCTTCGATATCGTTGACGGCCACCTCCTTGGTCTTGGCGCCGCCACCGAGGGCCGGCGCCGGTGCGCTGTTCTGCAGCGCATTCGCGCTGACGGCCGCGCCCTGGGGTGCATAGCGCGGGTCGCGCGACAACTGGGTCAGATCGGGTGGAACGTCCAGCGGCGCCGTCTTGTTGCCCTGCGTGCGGTAGTCGACGCTGTCGCCGTTGACGAGCTGATCGTACGAGCCGCAACCGGCCAGTACGAGCGCGATCGACAGGCAAAGCAACCGTACGGAGTGGGGAAAGGTCACGTTCTGAGTCTCCGAAATGGCGGGCGCCGGGCGCCGCATCGTTTGGGGCGCGGCCGGCCGGGCCGGCGCAGAAAGAGCGCCACTACAGGACGCCGGCTTCGCGCATCGCCTGCTCGACGCGCGCCTGGCCGGCCGCGCCGAGCGGCGTGATCGGCAGGCGCATCGCATTGGCGCCGCGGCCCAGCCGCGACAGCGCCCACTTGGTCGGCGCCGGGCTCGGCTCGCAAAAGAGCGCACCGTGCAGGGCCAGCAGCCGCATGTGAATCTGGGTCGCCTCGCGCACCCGGCCCTCGAGCGCGGCGACGCACATCTCGTGCATCGCGCGCGGAGCGACATTGGCCGTCACGCTGACGTTGCCCTGGCCGCCGAGCAGCATCAGCGCGATCGCGGTCCCGTCGTCGCCGGAATAGACGGCGAAGCCGGGCGGCGCGTGCTTGATGAGCCAGGCGGCACGCTCGATATCGCCGCTCGCCTCCTTGATGCCGACGATGCCGGGCAGCTGCGCCAGCCGCAGCGCTGTCTCCGGCAGCATGTCGGCAACCGTGCGGCCCGGCACGTTGTAGAGCACCATCGGCAGCTCGCAGGACTCGGCGATCGCCTTGAAATGCTGGTAGATGCCTTCCTGCGACGGCTTGTTGTAGTAGGGCACGACCGAGAGCGCGCAATCGGCGCCGACCCTGGCCGCATAGCGCGAATGTTCGATCGCCTCGGCGGTCGAGTTCGCGCCGGTGCCGGCCATGACCGGAATGCGTCCGCGCGCATGCTCGACGGCGACGCGGATCACGTCCCAGTGCTCCTCGACGGTGATGGTCGGCGACTCGCCGGTCGTGCCGACGACGCCGATGCAATCGGTCCCTTCGGCGATATGCCAGTCGATCAGCGCGCGCAGCGCGTCGTGATCGATGCTGCCGTCCTCGCGCATCGGCGTGACGAGCGCGACGATGCTGCCAACGATGGGTTTCATTCGGGTTCCTCGGAATCGGGCGATTTTAGCCGTGCCGCTGCGCCCGGCTTGGTGCCCGGCCCGGCGCTACAGCGGGTAGCGTCTCGGCGGCGCGGCGCCGCCCTCGCGCACCGCGGCGATGCGCTGCACGAAGCGCTGCGGCTCGGCGGCGACGAAGCCGTCCTCGTAGCCGATCACGCGCAGCGCGCTTGCTGCGCGCAGCAGCTCGCCCGGCGCGAGCAGGAAGTCCGGGTTCGCCGGCCGGCCGATCGTCTCGTTGCCGCGCGCGAAGGTCTCGTAGATCAGCACGCCGCGCTCGGCGACGCTCGCGACGATCGAAGGCAGCAGCGCGCGCCAGAGGTAGTTCGTGACGACGACGGCGTCGAAATGCCGGCCGGCGAGCGGCCAGCCCTGCGCTTCGATATCGGCCTCGACCACCTCGACATCGGGCAGCGAACGCAGCGGTGCGAGCGCCGCCGCGTCACGATCGATCGCCGTCACCCTCGCGCCGCGCGCCGCGAACCACCGCACGTGGCGCCCCGAGCCGCAGGCGACGTCGAGCACGCTCGCCGCCGCGGGAACCAGACCCGACCAGCGTTGCACCCAGGCCGAGGGTTCGAGCGCGCCGTGCTGCACGTCAGAAACACGCCCAGATCTGCGTCGCGAGCGAGAACACCAGGTCCGGACGCAGGTAGAGCGCGAAGACGGCGCCGAGCGCGGCGATCGCCAGCAGCCAGAGCGCGCCGCGCAGCAGCGGCCGCCGGGTCGCCGTCATGCCGCCGCCAGCGCCGGCCGCGCGATCGGAGATTCGCGCACCGGCAGGTTGACGAGCGCGGCGAAGACGCCGAGCGCGACGGCGATCCACCACACGATGTCGTAACTGCCGGTCCGGTCGTAGAGCCAGCCGCCGAGCCAGACGCCGAGGAAGCTGCCGATCTGGTGGCTCAGGAAGACGAAGCCGCTGAGCATCGAGAGGTACTTGACACCGAAGATCTGCGCGATGATCGCATTCGTCGGCGGCACCGTCGAAAGCCACAGAAAGCCGATCACCGACGCGAACACGTAGACGCTCGCCGGCGACAGCGGCGCGAGCACGAAGGCGACGATCGCGACCGCGCGCAGCAGGTAGATCGCGGCCAGGATATGGCGCTTGGGCAGTCGCTCGCCGAGCGATCCAGCGATATAGGTGCCGAACACGTTGAACAGGCCGATCAGCGCCAGCGCGTAGGCGGCGACCTCCGGCCCGAGGCCCTTGTCCTTCAGGTAGCTCGGCAGGTGCACGCCGATGAAGACGACCTGGAAGCCGCAGACGAAATAGCCCGCCGTCAGCAGCCGAAAGCTCGGATAGGCGAACGCCTCGCGCACCGCGTCGCCGATGCTTGTGTGCACTTCGGCATGCGCGCGCTGCGTCGTCTCCTTCAGGCCGAGCGCGAGCGGCGCGATCGCGAGTGCCGCGCAGCCGAGGATGACGAGCGCCGTCTGCCAGCCCAGGCCGCCGATCAGCCAGTTCTCGACCGGCACCATCAGGAACTGGCCGAACGAGCCGGCCGCCGCCGTCACCCCCATCGCCCACGAGCGTCGCTCGGGCGCGACGTTGCGGCCGACGACGCCGAAGACGATCGCATACGTCGTCCCCGCCTGCGCCATGCCGAGCAGCAGCCCGGCGCTGCCGGTGAAGCCGGCGACGGTCTGCGCGTACGCCATCAGCATCAGGCCGCCGGCGTAGAACACGCTGCCCGCAATCAGCACGCGCCACGCGCCGAAGCGGTCGGCGACCATGCCGGCGAACGGCCCGGCCAGCCCCCACACCAGGTTCTGCACCGCGAGCGCGAAGGCGAAGTTCTCGCGCGTCCAGCCGCGATCCATCGTGATCGGCTGCAGCCACAGGCCGAAGCCGTGGCGGATGCCCATCGATAGCGTGACGACGGCAGCGCCGCACAGCAGCACCTGCGTCATGGAGAGCGGGGCAGGCGAGGCGGTGCGCATCGGCAGACTCTAGCGGATAGTCGATGGGCCGCGTGGTGGTGCGGTCAAGCTCCTTGCTCGACGTCGTGGCGCCCGGCCGCACGCGAAAGCGCAAACGAGGCAGTGCTCGCAGGCGATCTCAGCCCCGGTTGACCTCGGCCAGCGCGGGCAGTTCGCAGCGTGCCAGCGTGCGCGCTTCTTGTGGCGACAGGCCCACAGTGCGCAGCATCAACTCCGCCGCTTCCGAGCCGATGTCGCGCCAGGTGCGATGGCCTTCGAGCACCGGCAGCATCGCCGCCAGCGTGCCGCCGACGAGCAGGCCGACCATCGCCTGCACCAGATCGCGGCCAATGCTGTAGCGGCCCGACTCGATACCCGCCAGAAAGTCCGCCGTCGGCGCAGACGTCAGCACCTCGCGCAGCAGCACGTCGCTGAAGCCGAAGCGGCTGATGAAGCGGCCCCAGACCGGCTCTTCGTGGGCGCGGCGAATGTACAGACGCATGCCGATCGCCATGCGCCGAGCCGGGTCGTCGATGCCGGCGAAGCCGGCCACGATGCGCTCCGTCATCTCGTGCGCCAGCCCCGCGGCGACCTCCTCGAAGAGCATGTCGATGTCGGGTACGTGGCTGTAGATCGTGCCGCGCGCCATGCCCGAAGCGGCGGCGAGTTCACTGATGCCGACCCGGGTGACGCCGCGCTCGGCGAAAAGGCGCATCGCCGCCGCATGGATGCGGCGGCGCGCCTGGGGTGTCGGTAGGGCACTGGGATCGGCTGCCATGGCTCGTCTCTGCTCGAGTCGATCTGAAGTGGACAACATTGTTCAAAAGCGAGCAAGCATAGGGTTACTACGGATGCACATACATGTTGTGTATTGAACAATCATGTTCATTACAGGCCATACTAGTTCATTCAACAAAGGAGACTTTGATGTCGAGCAAACTTTGCCCTCGGACCCGCGCCGTCGCCGTCGGTGCGCGCCGGATCCACCTCACCGAGTTCGGTTCCGGCGCCCCGGTGCTGATGTTGCACGGCGGCGGACCGGGCGCCTCGGGCGTGTCGAACTACTCGCGCAATGCGGAGCCGCTGGCCGCCGCCGGCTTTCGCGTGCTGGTGCCCGACCTGCCGAGCTACGGCAAGTCGAGCAAGGACATCGATGCCGCCGACCCATTCGGCTGCCTTGCAGATGCAATGCACGGCCTGCTCGACGCACTCGACCTGCCGCGTGCGCACGTGGTCGGCAACTCCCTCGGCGGCGCCTGCGCGCTGCGCATGGCACTCGAGCGGCCCGAGCGCATCGGCCGCGTCGTGCTGATGGGGCCGGGCGGCGTCGGCATCTCGAGCTCGCCGCCGACCGATGCTCTCAAACGGTTGCTGACCTACTACGAAGGCGCTGGCCCGACGATCGAGAAGCTGCGTGCCTTCATCTGCGGCGACCTTGTCTACGACGCAAGCAGCATCAGCGAAGAGATGCTGCAAGAGCGCTTCGAGTCGAGCATCCAGCCCGAGGTGATGGCCAATCCGCCGCTGCGCGCGCCGAAGGACATCGAGGCCTTCAGGCGGCTGGACTTCCTGCTCGATGCGCGGTTGCCGAAGCTTGCCAACCCGACGCTGGTGGTGTGGGGCACGCAAGACCGCGTCAACCCGCCGAGCGGCGCCATCGCCCTGCAGCAAAAGATCCCGGCCTGCGACGTGCTGCTCTTCGGCCGCACCGGCCACTGGGCGCAGTGGGAGCGCGCGGGCGAGTTCAACGCGATCGTCGCGGCGTTCCTCGCCGCGGATGCCTGAGTTCCCGGCGCATCCGGACAAAGGAAGCGTCACGATGAACACCCCGATGGAGATCGCCGCGGCACCCAGCCTTTTCGGGCGCGTCAGTCTTGGCTACATCGTCGTTGCGTCGCGCAAGCTCGACGAATGGCAGCGCTTCGCGCGCGAAGGTCTTGGCCTGCACGTCGACCGCATCGACGCCGGCCTGCTCGCGCTGCGCATCGACGCCCACGAGCGGCGCATCCTCATCGCCGATGGCCCCGCCGAGGACGTCGCCGCCATCGGCTGGCAACTGCGCGACGAACAGGCGCTGGCGCTCGCCCTGGCGCGGTTGCGCGCGCGGCGCGTCGAGGTGAGCGAGATCGGCGGCGCGCAGGCCGCCGAGCGCGGCGTCGAGCGCCTGTTCGCGTTCACCGGACCAAAGCGGCTGCGCTTCGAACTGTTCACCACGCCGCGGGTGAGCAGCCAGCCGCTGGACATGCTCGCAAGCGGCTTCGTCACCGGCGATCTGGGCCTCGGACATTTCGCGATGACAACCCGCGAGCCCGAGGCGGCGCAGCACTTCTTCGAGTCGATGTTCGATGCGCGTCTGTCGGACACGATCGAAGACAGGCTCAACGGTGTAACGCTGGAGCTGAGCTTCCTGCGCATGAACGAGCGCCACCACACGACGGCGCTTGCCGCCACGCGCGGCAAGCGCATGAATCCGCTGCGCACGGCGATTCACCACCTGAACGTGCAGGCCGCGAGCCTGGACGATGTGACGCTCGCGTACCAGCGCCTGCGCGGTATGGGCTGCGCGATCGCCAACGCCATCGGTCAGCATCCGAACGACCGCGAGCTGTCGTTCTACGTCCAGACGCCTTCGGGCTTCGAGATCGAGCTGGGCTGGAACCCGATCCTCGTCACCGACGAGGCGGCGTGGCAGCCCGCCCACTACCGGGGCATCAGCCTGTGGGGCCACTTCCCCGAGAGCCTCACGCTCGGCGGCAAGCTCGGCCAGATGGGTCGCGGGCTCGCCTCGCTGGTACGCCAGGAATACACCGTGGGAGCCGCCGCATGAACACCGCCGACTACGACGTCGTCATTGCCGGCCTCGGCCCCACCGGGCTGACGCTGGCGCACTGCCTGGGCCTGCGCGGCCAGCGCGTGCTCGTGCTCGAGCGCGAGCCGCGGTTCTACGGCAATGCGCGCGCCGTCTACACGGATGGCGAGTGCATGCGCGTCTTCCAGTCCTTCGGCATGGCCGAGCGGCTGGCCGCCGACATGCTGCAGGACGCGCCGGTGCAGATGGTCCTGCCCGACGGCAAGGTGCTGTTCCAGATCAAGAATACCCGGCGCCCGCACGGCTGGCCGGCAAACAACTTCTTCTACCAGCCGCTGCTCGAGACGGCGCTGGCCGAGGGGCTGGCGAAGTTCGCGAACGTCACGGTGCAGCGCGGGCGCGAATTGACGCGCTTCGAGCAGGACGCGGCGGGCGTCGACGTCTTTCACGTCGAGACCAGCGGCACCGGCTACGCCAAGGCCGCGCCGCAGCCCGGCGCGCAGGCAGTGTCGCAGGCAGGCGAGGTGCGGGTGCGCGCGCGCTACCTGGTTGGCGCCGACGGCGGCAGGAGCGTCGTGCGCGCGCAGCTCGGCATCTCGATGGCAGGCAAGAACTTTCCGAACCCCTGGCTCGTCGTCGACATCAAGGCCAGGAACCCCGACGACGGCCTGCGCCACCTGCCGTACTTCAACTTCGTCTGCGACCCGGCGTGCCCGACGGTGAGCTGCGTGCAGCCGGGCGGCCACCACCGCTTCGAGTTCATGCTGATGCCGGGGCAGACGCGCGAGCACATGGAGCATCCCGACACGGTGCGCCACTACCTCTCGAAGTACATCGACGTCGACAAGTTCGAGATACTGCGCACGCTCGTCTATACCTTCAACGCGCTGATGGCCGAGCGTTGGCGCGACAAGCGCGTGCTGCTCGCCGGCGACGCCGCGCACATGACGCCGCAGTTCATCGGCCAGGGCATGAACGCCGGCGTGCGCGACGCCTACAACCTCGCCTGGAAGCTCGACGCCGTGCTGCGCGGCCAGGCCGGCGGCGCGCTGCTCGACAGCTACGAGCGCGAACGCCGCCCGCACGCCGCGGCGATGACGCGCGAGGGCATTCGCATGAAGGAGTTCGTCTCGATGGTCAACCCGCTCGGCACCGTGCTGCGCAACGCGGCGACGCGGCTCGTGACGCGGCTCCCCGGGATCGGCGCCTTCGTGCGCCAGGGCGACTTCATCCCCAAGCCGACCTACACGGCCGGCAGCTACATCGGCCTCGCGCGCAGGCGCTGGCGCGGCGCCGAGGGCCGGCTGATGCCGCAGCCCAGCCTGCGCGGTGCCGACGGGCGGCGCCATCTGCTCGACGAGATCGCCGGCACCGGCTTCGCGCTGGTCGGCGCCGGCGTCGATCCGCGCGCGACGCTCGACCTCGAGGCGCTCGCGGTGTGGCAGGCACTCGGCGCGCGCTTTCTCGCGGTCTATCCGTTCGGCGGCCGGCCCGAGGGCCGTGTCGCGCGCGCGGTGCCCGAGGGTCTGATCGAGGCCGAGGACCCCGACCACGCCTTCTTCGACTGGCTCGGCGCGAGCGGCGGCGGGCGCGGCAGCGTCGCCATCGTGCGCCCCGACAAGTTCGTCTTCGCGCTCGTGCGCGGGCCCGAGCTGGCGGCGGCGACGCGAGCGCTCGCGCGCCAGCTCGGGCGCGACGCCGCGGTCGTCGAGCGCGTCGAGGTGCCGCCCGTCGCGGTGCCGCTGGCAAGGAGGGCGGCATGAGCGCGCGGCACGCAGGCGCCTCGCGCGCGGAGTCGCCCGCCGCGCTGCGCGAGGCCGCGCTCGCGCTGCGCGACGCGCGCGCGCGGCGCTGCCCGATCGCGCCCGTGTCGGCGCGCTTCGGCATCGCCGGGCTCGACGCCGCCTACGCGGTGGCCGAGATCAACACGCAGGCGCGCCTCGCCGGGGGCCGGCGCGTCGTCGGCAAGAAGGTCGGCCTGACCTCGCTTGCGGTGCAGCAGCAGCTCGGCGTCGACGAGCCCGACTTCGGCGTGCTTTTCGACGACATGGAGTTCCTCGACGGCGCCGAGGTGCCGATGGCGCTGCTTGCGCAGCCCAAGGTCGAGGCCGAGGTCGCGTTCGTCGTCGGTAGCGACCTCGCCGCAACCGCACCGAGCTGGGGCGAGTTCATCGTCTCGCTCGCGTGCGCGCTGCCGGCGATCGAGATCGTCGACAGCGCGATCGCCGACTGGAAGATCACGCTCGCCGACACCGTCGCCGACAACGCCTCGTCGGCGCTGTACCTGCTCGGCCAGCAGCCGGTGGCGGTCGGCGCGCTCGCGGGCTGCGAGCTGGGCATGCGCATGTCGGTCAACGGCCGGGTCGCGTCGGTCGGCGGCGCCGCCGCCTGTCTGGGCCACCCGCTGCGCGCCGCGTACTGGCTGGCGCGCACGATGGCCGCGCGCGGCCAGCCGCTGCGTGCCGGCGAGCTGATCCTGTCGGGCGCGCTCGGGCCGATGGCGACGGTCAAGGCCGGCGACCAGGTTTACGCGCAGATCGGCGGCCTCGGCGGCTGCGCGGTGCGCTTCGTTTGAAGGAGATCGAGATGAATGCAAGGGTCAAGGGCGTCGCCGCCCGCTTCGAGCGCGTACGCCGCGAGCCCGCGCGCGCTCGCGCGCGCGTCGAGGGTGGCCGCATGCGGGCGCTTGCCGCGCTCGGCCTCGCCGCTGCGGCAAGTCTGCTCCTGCCTGCGCCGGCCGCGGCGCAATCCGGCGTGCCGCCGCCCAACATCGTCTTCGTGCTGTTCGACGACGCCGGCTTCAGCGACTTCGGCAGCTATGGCAGCGAGATCGCGACGCCGACGATCGACGCCCTCGCGCGCGAAGGCGTGCGCTTCAGCAACTTCCACACCGCGTCCAATTGCGAGGCGTCGCGCGCGATTGTGCATTCAGGCGTCGACAACCACCGCGCCGGCGCGGGCGCGCTGATGCCGGTCATCGCCGACAGCCAGAAAGGCAAACCCGGCTACGAGGGTTATCTGAGCGACCAGGTGCACAGCCTGGGAACGCTGATGCGCGACGGCGGCTATGAGACCTACTTCGCCGGCAAATGGGACCTCGGCCACGGCCTGCAGCACGCCCCGGGAGCGCGCGGCTGGGACCGCTATCTGGTCCTGGAGCAGACCGGCGCCGACAACTACGAGGCCAAGGTCTGGGCGCCGTTCTACACCGAGGCCGTGTGGTGGCAAGACGGCCAGCGCTACCACCCGGGCAAGGACTTCTACTCGAGCAAGACATACGCCGATACCCTGATCCGCTTCATCGACGAAGGCCGCACCGCCGGCAAGCACAAGCCCTTCTTCGCGATGCTGTCGCTGCAGGCGGTGCACTCGCCGCTGCAGGCGCCGCAGGCCGACATCGACAAGTACGCCAAGCTCTACGAGGCCGGGTGGGACGCGATCCGCGCCGAGCGCTACCGGCGTCAGGTCCAGATGGGCCTGATGCCGCCGGGGCTCGAGCTGCCGCACGTGCCGGCGGCGCTCGGCTTCCCGTACATGCGCAGTGACGCGGCGTGGTCCTCGCTCGGCGAAGCCGAGCAGCGCGAGTTCGCGCGCAAGATGGCGGTGTACGCCGGCATGCTGGCCAACGCCGACCAGCAGATCGGGCGCCTGCGCGAGCACCTGAAGCGCATCGGCGAACTCGACAACACCGTGTTCGTGATCATGTCGGACAACGGCGCCGACTTCACCGACACCTCGCGCATCAATCTCCCGTTCCGTGCCTGGTATCGCATGAACTATCCGGCCGGCAGCGACAAGATGGGCGGCCCCGGCAGCTACGTGCACTACGGACCGTACTGGGCCGAGGCGTCGAACACGCCGTTCGCGCTGATCAAGGGCTCGCCGGGCGAAGGCGGCATGCGCGTGCCCTTCATCCTGAGCCTGCCGCCGGCGCTGGCGGGCGGCATAAAAAAAGGCGCGATCGTCGACGGCTTCACCTACGCCACCGACGTGTTGCCGACGCTGCTCGAACTCGGCGCCATCGCGCTGCCCGGCGACGAGTACAAGGGCAAGCCGCTGCACCGCCCGACGGGCCACAGCCTGCTGCCGTACCTGCGCGGCGAGACGCCGCGCGTGCATGCCGCCGACGAACCGATCGGCTTCGAGAGCCTGGGCGCGCAGGCGCTGTTCAAGGGCGACTACAAGGTCACGCGCATGGGTGCGCCGTTCGACGGCAAGTGGCGGCTCTATGACCTGAAGGCCGACCCGACCGAAAGCACCGACCTGTCGGCGCGCAAGCCCGAGCTGCTGAAGGCGATGCTTGCCGACGTCGAGGCCTATGACCGTAGCAACGGCGTGATCCTGCCCGAGCCCGGCTTCGACCCGATCAAGCAGCTGCTGCGCAACAACTGGCCGGTGCTGCTGCAACAGCTCTGGCCGGTGCTCGCCGCGGCGCTGCTGGCGCTCGCGGCCGCGGCGTGGGGGCTGGTGTGGATCTGGCGTCGCTGGCGACGTGGTGGTCGCCGGCTGCAGCACGCGCATTGAGATCGCGAGCACGTCCCGATTGGTCCGACCCACTCCACTTGCACCAGGAGATCGCTCATGCCCGCATCGCACCATGCTCGGCCCGCCGTCCACCACCCCCTCGGCCTGGAAGATGCGAACGTGGTGGCCGCCATGCGTGCGCAGACGGCGCCGTTCAAGGGCGCCGTGTACGGGCCCGCGGGCAGAGAGGCCTACGACGCGATCCTGAACAACGTCGCCGCACCGAAGGACGTCGCCTTCGAAGCGGCGGTCGTCGGCAGCGTCGAAGGCGTCTGGTGCCAACCCGCCGAGCGCCGCACCGACGCCGTCGTGCTCTTCCTGCACGGCGGCGGCTGCGTGATGGGCTCGGCGCGCGCGTATGCGAACTTCGCCGGCCACTTTGCCCAGCGCCTGGCGGCGCCCGTCTTCGTCGCCGACTACCGCCTGGCGCCCGAGCACGCCTTCCCGGCTGCCCTCGAAGATGCGCATGCGGCGTATCGCGGGCTGTCCAACGCGGGCGCGACACGCGTCGCCGTGATCGGAGACTCCGCCGGCGGGGGCTTGAGCCTGTCGTTGCTCTCGCTGCTGCAAGCCAAAGCCGCGAACGCCGCAGCGCGGCCATTCGCCGCGGTCGTCATGTCGCCGTGGACGGACTTGTCGATGAGCGGTCAGAGCATCGTTGGCAAGGCCGACGAAGAGCTCTACCTGACGAAGGCCATGCTCGAAGCCTGCGCCGCCATGTACCTCGGCGGCGCGCAAGCAGGGCACCCGCAGGCCTCGGTGCTGAACGCGCCGCTCGCCGGCCTGCCGCCGCTGCAGATCCACGTCGGCACGAGCGAGATCCTGCTCGACGACTCGATCCGCTACTTCGAGCGCGCTAGTGCGGCGCACGCCGATGTCGCACTGCACGTCTGGGAAGGCATGCCGCATGTCTTCCCGAACTGCCCGGGGGTCCTGCAGGCGGCGGATCAGGCGCTCGACGTCATGACTTCGTTCATCGCCGACCAACTGCGCCGCGCGCGCGGCGCGACGCCGTGACGACCCGCGCCGCCGTCAGTCCGCATCGATGAAGTCGCCCAGGCGGCGCATCACCAGCCCCTGCGCCCAGTCCATGAAGGCCTGGACGCGCGCCGCGCGCTTTCGGCTCGACGGCGTGACCAATTGCAGCGGCAGCGAAGCGCAGCGCCAGCGCGGCAGCACGCGCACCAGAGCGCCGCTTGCAAGATGGTGGGTGGCGACGAACTCGGCGACGTGGACCAGGCCGAGCCCATCGAGCCCGGCGCTGAGCACCGCCGCACTGTCGGTGGTGACGAAGCGCGCCGCCATCTCGACCTCGACGGTACGCTCGTCGTCCTGAAGCCGGATCGGCTGCAGGCGGCGATTCGACGCGGCGAGGTAGCCGACGCGGACGTGGCGCGCCAGATCGTCGGGCGTCTCGGGCAGGCCGTGCGCGTCGATGTAGCGCGGCGCCGCGCACAGCACGAAGCGCAGCTTGCCGACCGCGCGCGCCGTCAGCCGCGAGTCCGGCAACGCGCCGCCGCGCAGCGCGCAGTCCACGCCCTCCTGGATCAGATCGACGACGCGATCGGTGCAGCCGAGCTCGAGCGTGATCCTGGGGTGTCGCTCGAGGAAGGCGCGCAACTCGGGAACGAACACCAGGCGCCCCATCGCCACCGGCACGTCGACGCGCAGGTGGCCGGCGGCCGCCGTCGTGTCCTTGCGCAGCCCGGCCTCGGCGGCGTCGATCTGCTGCAGGATGTCGCAGGCGTGGCGGTAGTAGTGCAGGCCCTCGGCGGGGGGCGCCACCGCGCGCGGCGGGCGCCCCAGCAAAACCGCGCCCCGCCCCCCCCCCAGCTGGCGGGTCTGCTGACTCCCCCCCCCCCTTTGCCGGGTCA
>OEIU01000083.1_pt1 | contig 91455 bp, 89 predicted proteins | sample 1539221 | NCBI WGS metagenome assembly OEIU01 (sample SAMN03792071, study PRJEB22550) | activated sludge metagenome | feature: wastewater treatment plant; material: activated sludge; isolation source: Wastewater treatment plant of a petroleum refinery complex | place: Argentina: Zarate | collected...
TGATCGAGGAGCTGGCCGTGGGCGCGCAGTTCAAGCTGCCCTACATCCACATCGTCGTCAACAACAGCTGCCTGGGCCTGATCCGCCAGAGCCAGCGCGGCTTCGCGATCGACTACTGCGTGCAGCTGTCGTTCGACAACATCAACTCGCCCGAGGTGCAGGGCTACGGCATCGACATCGTCAAGATCAGCGAGGGCCTGGGCTGCAAGGCGGTGCGCGTGCACCGGCAGGAACAGATCGCCCCGGCGATCAAGCAGGCCGAGGCCTGGATGGCCGAACACCAGGTGCCGGTGGTGATCGAGATGATCCTCGAGCGCGTCACCAACATCTCGATGGGCACCGAGATCGACAACGTGGTCGAGTTCGAAGAAATGGCCGGCGGCAAGGCCGACGTGCCGACCGCCATCGCCGCGTCGATGCTCGACTGAGCCGCGACACCCGACACCCGACACCCCAGTCCCGAGAACCAGGAGATCACCCGATGCCCAAGTTCGCCGCCAACCTGACGATGCTGTTCAACGAGGTACCGTTCCTCGACCGCTTCGCGCTCGCGCGCAAGGCCGGCTTCGACGCGGTCGAGTTCCTCTTCCCTTACGCCTTCGCGGCGGCCGAGATCCGAAAGCGGCTCGACGACAACCGCCTGCAGCTGGTGCTGCACAACCTGCCCGCCGGCAACTGGGACGCCGGCGAGCGCGGCATCGCCTGCCTGCCCGAGCGCAAGGCGGAGTTCCGCTCGGGTGTGGCCCAGGCGATCGAGTATGCGAAGGCGCTGGGCGTGCCGCAGCTCAACTGCCTGGCCGGCAAGGCGCCCTCAGGCGTGGGCGACAGCGTGCTGCGCGCGACACTGGTCGAAAACCTGAAGTTCGCGGCGGCCGAGCTCGGCAAGGCCGGGCTGAAGCTGCTGGTCGAGCCGATCAACACCTGCGACATCCCCGGCTTCTACCTGAGCCGCAGCGCGCAGACGCTGGAGATCCTCGACGAGGTCGGCGCCGCCAACGCCTACCTGCAGTACGACATCTACCACATGCAGCGCATGGAAGGCGAACTGGCCGCGAACCTGCACAAGCACCTGCCGCGCATCGCCCACATCCAGCTCGCCGACAACCCGGGCCGCAACGAGCCGGGCAGCGGAGAGATCAACTATGACTTCCTGTTCGCGCACCTGGACCGCATCGGCTACAGCGGCTGGATCGGCTGCGAATACAAGCCGGCGACGACCACCGAGGCCGGCCTGGGCTGGCTGGCCAAGGCGCGCGGCTGAGCGTTCGGGCCTGACCGCACACCCACTTCGAATCACAAGGAGCAATCGACATGGCATCCCGACTGAAGATCGGCTTCGTCGGCCTGGGCATCATGGGTACGCCGATGGCCGGCCACCTGATCAAGGGCGGTCACCCGCTGTACCTGTACAGCCGCTCGTCGGTGCCGCAGGACCTGGCCGCCGCAGGCGGCACGGCCTGCGCCAACGCCAGGCAGGTCGCCGAGCAGGCCGACATCGTCATCACCATGGTTCCCGACACGCCCGACGTGGCCAAGGCGCTGTTCGGCAAGGACGGCGTGGCCGAAGGCCTGAGCCGGGGCAAGGTGGTGGTCGACATGTCGTCGATCTCGCCGGTCGAGACCAAGGAATTCGCCACGAAGATCGAAGCGCTCGGCTGCGACTACCTCGACGCCCCGGTCTCCGGCGGCGACGTCGGCGCGAAGAACGCGACGCTGTCGATCATGTGCGGCGGCAAGCCCGAGGTCTTCGAGCGCGTCAAGCCGGTGCTCGGGCTGATGGGCAAGAACATCACGCTCGTGGGCGGCAGCGGCGACGGCCAGACCTGCAAGGTCGCGAACCAGATCGTCGTCGCGCTGACCATCAACGCGGTGGCCGAAGGGCTGCTGTTCGCGTCGCGCGCCGGCGCCGACGCGGCCAAGGTGCGGCAGGCGCTGCTCGGCGGCCTGGCCACTTCGCGCATCCTCGAAATCCTCGGCGAGCGCATGATCAAGCGCACTTTCGACCCGGGCTTTCGCATCGCGCTGCACCAGAAGGACCTGAACCTGGCGCTGGGTGCGGCCAAGCAGCTCGGCCTGGCGCTGCCGGCCACGTCCAGCGCGCAGCAGCTGTTCAGCGCCTGCGTCTCGCACGGCGGCGCCGCCTGGGACCACTCCGGCATGGTGCGCGCGCTCGAGAAGCTGTCGAACTTCGAGATCGGCCAGGCGGCCTGAGTGAACCACCCCCTACGCCTACGTCTACGCGCTTCGCGCGAAGCGCATTGGAGCAACTGACATGACGAACGCCCGCGTGCTCTTGCGCCGCATGTTCGACGCCGCGGTGGACAGCGCGCAACCCGCGCGCTGCGTGCCGGCGCATCTGCCGGAGCCGGCGGCGCTGGGTCGCGGGCGGCTGGTCGTGATCGGCGCGGGCAAGGCCTCGGCGGCCATGGCACGCGCGGTCGAGGACCACTGGCGCGGCGACCCGGCCGCGCTCAGCGGCCTGGTCGTCACGCGCTACGGCCATGCCGTGCCCTGCAGCCGCATCGAGATCGTCGAGGCCGCGCACCCGGTGCCGGATGCCGCGGGGCAGGACGCGGCGCGGCGCATGCTGCAACGGGTGGCGGGCCTGCGCGAGCACGACCTCGTGCTGTGCCTGATCTCCGGCGGCGGCTCCTCGCTGCTGCCGCTGCCGCTGGACGGGTTGACGCTCGAGGACAAGCAGGCCGTCAACCGCGCGCTGCTGAAGTCCGGCGCCACGATCACCGAGATGAACTGCGTGCGCCGCCACCTGTCGGCGATCAAGGGCGGCCGCCTGGCCGCGGCCTGCCATCCGGCGCGCGTGCGCACGCTGCTGCTGTCGGACGTGCCGGGCGACGATCCGATCGACATCGCCTCCGGCCCGACCGTCGCCGATCCGACCAGTTGCGCCGACGCGCTGGCCATCGTGCGCCGCTATGGCCTCGAGCTGCCGCGTGCGGTGCTCGAGGTGCTCGAGTTTGGCCGCGGCGAATCGGTCAAGCCGGGCGACTTAAGGCTGGCCGGCCACGAAGTGCGCATGGTCGCGGCGCCGCAGCTGGCGCTGGAGGCCGCGGCGGCGGTGGCACGCGAGGCGGGCTACACCCCCTTCATCCTCGGCGACGCGCTCGAAGGCGAGGCCAGCCAGATGGGCACCGTGCTCGCCGGCATCGCGCGCCAGGTGGCGCAGCGGCAGCAGCCGGTGGCCGCGCCGTGCGTGCTGCTGTCCGGCGGCGAAGCCACGGTCACGGTGCGCGGCAAAGGGCGCGGCGGGCGCAACGTCGAGTTCCTGCTGGCGCTGGGCGTCGCGCTGAACGGCCTGCCGCGCGTGCATGCGCTCGCCGCCGATACCGACGGCGTCGACGGCCAGGAGGAGATCGCCGGCGCGCTGCTCGGCCCCGACACCCTGGCGCGTGCCTGGGCGCTGGGCCTGCGTGCGCGCGAGCGCCTGGCCGACAACGACGGCCACGGTTTCTTCGAGGCGTTGGGCGACTCGGTGATCACCGGCCCGACGCTGACCAACGTCAACGACTTCCGCGCGATCCTGATCGACGCGCCGGGTTGAGCTGAGCCCAACATGCACCGTACCCGCAACGCCAAGATCGTCGCCACGCTGGGCCCTGCCAGCTCGGACCCGGCGGTCATCGAAAAGCTCTTCCTTGCCGGCGCCGACGTGTTCCGGCTCAACTTCAGCCACGGCAGCGCCGGCGACCACCGCAAGCGCTTCGACGCGATCCGCGCCATCGAACAACGCAGCGGGCGGCCGATCGGCATCCTGGCCGACCTGCAGGGCCCGAAGCTGCGCGTCGGCACCTTCGCCGACGGTCCGGTGATGCTGCAGGCGGGGCAGGACTTCCGCCTCGACCTCGACCCGACTCCCGGCAACGCGCAGCGTGCACCGCTGCCGCACGAGGAGATCTTCGCCGCACTGGTGCCCGGTGCCGAGCTGCTGCTCGACGACGGCAAGCTGCGCCTTTCGGTGCAGCGCTGCGGCCGCGGCTTGGCCGACACCCGGGTCGTGGTCGGCGGCAAGCTGTCCGAGCGCAAGGGCGTCAACGTGCCCGGCGCCGTGTTGCCGATCAGCGCGCTGACCGAGAAGGACCGTCGCGACCTGGCGCTGGCGCTGGAGCTCGGCGCCGACTGGATCGCGCTGTCCTTCGTGCAGCGCCCCGAAGACGTGAGCGAGGCGCGCGCGCTGATCGGCGAGCGCGCCGGCATCGTCGTCAAGCTGGAGAAGCCCTCGGCGGTGGAGCAGCTGCAGGCCATCGTCGCGCTGACCGACGCGGTGATGGTGGCGCGCGGCGACCTCGGCGTGGAGCTGCCGGCCGAACGCGTGCCGGCGATCCAGAAGCGCATCGTGCGCGAGTGCCGCGAGCGCGGCAAGCCGGTGATCGTGGCCACGCAGATGCTCGAGTCGATGATCGACAGCCCGGTGCCCACGCGCGCCGAGGCCTCGGACGTGGCCACCGCGATCTACGACGGCGCCGACGCGGTGATGCTGTCGGCTGAATCGGCCGCCGGCAAGTACCCGCTGGCGGCGGTGGACATCATGAACCGCATCATCGAGCAGGTGGAGAGCGACCCGCTGTACCGCCAGCTGATCGAAGCCTCGCACGCCTCGGCGCGGCCCAGCGGCGACGTCACCGAAGCCGTGTGCTGCGCGATGCGCCGCGCGGTGTCGCTGCTGAAGGCCGCCGCCATCGTCTGCTGCACGACCAGCGGGCACACCAGCCTGCGCGCCGCGCGCGAGCGCCCCGAGGCGCCGATCCTGTCGCTGACGCCGCGGCTGGGCAGCGCGCGCCGCCTCGCGCTGGCCTGGGGCGTGCACTCGGTGCACGTCGACGACGTGAGCGACGTCGACCAGATGACGCAGCGCGCCTGCGACACGGCGCGCGGCGAACTTTTTGCCGCGGCGGGCCAGACCATCGTCATCCTCGCCGGCATGCCCTTCGGCACGCCGGGCGCGACCAACCTGCTGCGCATCGCCGCGGTTTGAGCTGAAACTCCAAGACATTCACCACAGAGGAATGGAGCAACGCAGAGGTTCGCAGAGTCAAGACGGCATTCCTCTGCGCAAGCTCTGCGTCCCCCGCTCCTCCGCGGTGACCGCGATGTTCACGCGATCCGCCGAATGACGCGGCCGGCGCTGGGCGGGAGCGTTGGCCCGGCTTGCTTTCCGTCGTTCCGCGACCAGCGCCGGCAGGCCGCGACGCCCCTTGTTTTGAGCAGCGTCAGAGGTTGCAGCGCGCAGCGAAAGTGCTACCGTTTCGGGGCCAGCACTCCGGGAGCGGCGATGAACGATCGAGCATCCGTGCCGCACGCGCTGTTGCTGAAGCGCTCGCCGACGGAGCTCGCCCGCGAGTCTGACTTCCGCCTCGGCCGGACCCGGGTTCGGCCGTCGATCCTGCAGGTGCAGCGCGATGGGCAAGCCGCCCGCACGCTGGAGCCGCGCGTGATGCAGGTGCTGGTCGTGCTGGCAATGGCCCGGGGCGGCGTGGTCTCGCGCAGCGAGCTGATCGACCGTTGCTGGGACGGGCGTGTCGTCGGCGACAACGCGATCAATCGTGTCGTCTCGCGGCTGAGGCAGCTCGCGGCCGGTGCCGACTTCGAAATCGAGACCATTCCGCGAGTCGGCTATCGCCTGAAGTCGGCCCTTGCCTTGCCGGCGGATGGCGCCGAGCCGACACCGGCGGGCGAGGGTGTGCCGGCAGTGCCCGGCGGCGCGACCGCCGCGGCTGCCCCGCAGCCGCTGCCGCCGCCGCCAACCGACCGCCGCCGCTGGCTCGGCGCCGCACTTGCCGCCGGCTTCGCTGGCGGCCTCGGCGGCGCGGGCTGGCTGGCCTGGGACCGGTCAGGCTGGTGGGCCGCATCACGCCGCGGCACCCGGGTCGCCGTCTTGCCGTTCGTCGCGCTGTCCGAAGACGAGCGCGACAAGCTGCTCGGCGTCGGCATGGTCGACAGCCTGGTCGCGCGCTTGTCCCCCGTGCCCGGGTTGGTGGTGCGCTCCACCGGCTCGACCCTGCGCTATGCCGCGCCGTCGCGCGATCCGCTGCAGGCCGCGCGCGAACTCGACGTGGACTGGGTGGTCGACGGGTCGCTGCTGCGCCGCGACGAGCAACTGCGCGCAAGCACTCGCCTGCTTCGCGCCAGCGACGGGGTGGCGATCTGGAGCGACGTCTCCGATACCCGGCTTGCCGGCCTCTTTGACGTGCAGGACCAGATCAGCGCGCAGGTGGTGCAGGCGCTGGCGGCCGCGCTGCACTTGAAGCTGCCCTCGGCGCCTGCGGGCGCCAGCGGCACCCGCAACCCGGAGGCCTACCAGCTCTACCTGGCCGCCATCTGGCGCGGGCAGGGCCATCGCCGCGAGGATCTCGATCATGCGCTGCGCCTGCTCGAGCAGGCGCTGGCCTTGGACCCGGGTTTCGCCATGGCCTGGGTCGGCATCGCCTGGACCCACCGCCGCGGGCTGTGGATCGACGCCCGGCCGGCCGAGGTCTTCGGCCCTGCCGAGGCGGCGCTGCGGCGCGCCGCCGCACTCGCCCCCGGCCTGGCCGAAATGCGCGTCGGGCGCGGCATCACCCGCTACTGGTACGAATACGACTGGCCCGGCGCCGAGCGCGAGTTCCGGGCGGCGCTGGCGGCCAACCCGAATGCGGCGAGCGCACACTACTCGCTGGCGCAACTGCTGCTGACGCAGGATGGCATCGACCAGGGGCTGGCGCACATGCGGCAGGCGGTCGAGCTCGACCCGATGTCGCCGGTGATGAGCATGGTCGAGGCCAGCTACCTGCTCAGCGCCGGTCGCCGCGAGCCTGCGCGGCGGCGGCTCGATGCCGCGCTGGCGCTGGCGCCGAATCTGTGGCCGATGCACGTGGTGCTGGGTCAGCTGCTGCTGGCCGAGGGGCGCACCGACGACGGCATCGCGGCCCTGCGCCGGGCGGCGGCACTGGGCGGCGGCAGCTCGCGGCCGCAGGCAGTGCTCGGCGCGCAGCTGGCTGAGCGCGGGCAGCGCGACGAGGCCCGCCGACTGCTGGTCGCGCTCGAGGCGCGCAGTCGTGAGCGTTTCGTGCCGCCGACCTCGATCGCTGCGCTGTATGCCGCGCTCGGCCAGCCCGGGCCGGCCTTGGACGCGCTGGAGCAGGCGGTGGCCGTGCACGAACACCGCGTGGTCTTCCTGAAGGATGACCCGCACTGGCGTGCCCTTCGCGGCGAACCCCGCTTTGCCGCGCTGATGAAGCGGCTCGGGCTGGATCGCTTCGGCCCCGGCTTGTCTCAGGTCTGAGGCCGCGCTGCGGGCATCACCGCGCCATCACGGAACCATCACGTCGGCGGTGTGGCCGGCCGGGCCCGGGTTGCCCAGACTGGCCGTGCGCCGATCCGGCGTTCGGCAGACGGAGCGAAACATGATTGCAAGAATGCCTACCGCAGCCCTTGGCAAGACCCCGAAGATCGCCACCGCATGCACCTCGGCGGCGCTGGCGCTGCTCTTGACCGCATCGCCGGCCCTGGCCGGAGGAGATCACGACGGCCTGGAAGGCGTCTGGCGGGTGATGCGCCACGGCGTCGACTGCGCGTCCGGAACTCCGTTCCCCAATGGCTTCCCGGCGATCATGCAGTTCGAAAAGGATGGGATGGAGACGGGCTTTGCCGTCCCTCCGGGATCGGCGCCGGCGCTCACCAGCCCGGAATTCGGCACCTGGAAGCGCGCACCCGGCCGGGGCAACTACACGTTCCGGTTCCTGTCCTACAGCTACGACCTCTCGGGCGCGTATGCGGGCCAGTACGATATCGCCGGGGATCTGAAGCTGAGCAACGACGGCAAGACCTTCGCCTACACGGCCACCGTCAAGTTCCTCGATGCCGCCGGCCAACTGCGGTTTCAGGGCTGCGGCGCTGCCGAAGGCAGGCGGTACTAGCTCGGCGGCGGTTCGGCATGCCGGCCGCGCCTGCGCAGTCCAGCTACAGTCAAGCGCCTGGCGGCGGCGAGTCGCGCGGCGATGTCGAAGGGCCCGCGCGGGCCCCGCGTCCGCTGGCCGTTTCCGGGTTGGAAGAATCGAGGAAGGAAGCTGATGCGCAGCCTGCACGCGGAGTCGTTCGCCGCCCACGCTATCGATCGAGCGCAAGCGCTCACTGGACGCCGCGCTGACCGAGGCGGCGTGGCGGCGCCTGACGGTTCGGCCGACGGCGTCAATGCCATCTTCCGCAATACGGTGCGCCGCGACCGGGCCAGCAGCGGCCGGCTCTGGAGCGCCCCGACGCCTGCGAAGCTGGCGGGCGCTTGAGCGCGCCGCCATGACCACCCTGCTGATCCGCCACGCCACGCTGCTCGTCACCATGGACGACGCGCGGCGCGAGATCGCCGACGGCGCGCTGTTCGTGCGCGACGGCGTGATCGAAGCGGTGGGCGCGAGCGCGCAACTGCCGGCCACCGCCGACGAAGTCATCGACGCCCGCGGCCAGGTGGTGATCCCCGGCCTAGTCAACACCCACCACCACTTCTACCAGACGCTGACGCGCGCGCTGCCGGCGGCGCAGGACGCGGAACTGTTCGGCTGGCTGCAGACGCTGTATCCGGTCTGGGCCAGGCTGACGCCGGAGATGGCTTTCGTCTCCACGCAGACGGCGATGGCCGAGCTGCTGCTGTCGGGCTGCACCACCAGCAGCGACCACCTGTACCTGTTCCCGAACGGCGTGAGCCTGGACGACACCATCGACGCAGCGCAGCAGATCGGCATGCGCTTCCATGCGGCGCGCGGCGCGATGAGCGTCGGCCAATCGAAGGGCGGGCTGCCGCCGGACCGCGTGGTCGAGGACGAAGCCGCGATCCTGCGCGACACCCAGCGCCTGATCGAGCGCTGGCACGACCCGTTGCGCCACGCGATGACGCGCATCGTCGTCGCGCCGTGCAGCCCGTTCTCGGTCAGCCGCGAGCTGATGCGCGATGCCGCGCTGCTGGCCCGAGACAAGGGCGTGTCGCTGCACACGCACCTGGCCGAGAACGACAACGACATCGCCTACACGCGCGAGAAGTTCGGCTGCACGCCGGCCGAATATGCGGAGCAGCTGGGCTGGGTCGGCCCCGACGTCTGGCATGCGCACTGCGTCAAGCTCGACGCGGCCGGCATCGCGCTGTTCGCGCGCACCGGTACCGGGGTTGCGCACTGCCCGGGCAGCAACATGCGGCTGGCCTCGGGCATCGCGCCGATCCGCGCGATGCGCGATGCCGGCGTGCCGGTGTCCATCGCCGTCGACGGCTCGGCCAGCAACGACTCGGGCCACATGCTCGGCGAGGCGCGGCTCGCGCTGCTGCTGCAGCGCGTGGCCCACGGCCCGGTCAAGGGCCCGTCGGCACTGAGCGCGCGCGAGGTGCTGGAGATGGCCACGCGCGGCGGCGCCCAGGTGCTGGGCCGCGACGACATCGGCGCATTGGCGCCGGGCATGAGCGCCGATGTCGCGACCGTGCCGCTGGGCGACGTCGGCATGGCCGGCGCGCTGCACGACCCGCTGGCGGCGCTGTTCTTCTGCCACGTGCCGCGCGTGCGGCACACGGTGGTCAATGGCCGCGTCGTCGTGCGCGATGGCCGGCTGGCGACGATCGACCTGCCGCGCCATGTGGAGCGTCACAACCGGCTGGCTGCCATGCTGCTGGGTTGATGCGCATTCGTGACCGAGCGAATCGAAACCGGCAGCGGCTTGCGGCGCATTGCGGCCGGTGGCCCGAGAGCCTGTGAAGCACTCCGCCACGCCCGCTCGTGCGCCCCAGAGCAAACAGGCGCCGCTCGGCGTTGCAAATGCTCGCCGCAGCACGTGCCGCGACTGCGCTTTGCGCCTTGATCGACACCGTTGCGGACGCCCGCTCGGACGCGCCGGAATACTTCACAGGCTCTGACTCAAGCCGGGGGCTTGGCGTAACGCTCGCGCAGCACCTGCTTGGTGACCTTGCCCGAGGCATTGCGCGGCAGCGCATCGACGAAGTACACCGCCGCGGGCTGCTTGTACCTGGCCAGCCGGTCGCGCACATGGTCGAGGATCTGCTGCTCGGTCAGCTGCCTGCCGGCGCTGGGCGCGACGACGACCACCGGCACCTCGCCCCACTTGTCGTGCGCGCGGCCGATGACCGCGGCCTCCATCACGTCGGGATGCGACTGGATCGCGGCCTCGACCTCGGCGCAATAGATGTTCTCGCCGCCGGAGATCAGCATGTCCTTCAGGCGGTCGACCACGTAGAGGAAGCCCTCGTCGTCCTCGCGCACCAGGTCGCCGGAGTGGAACCAGCCGCCGGCGAAGGCCTCGCGGGTCGCGTCGGGGCGGTTCCAGTAGCCGAGCATCATGGTCGGGCCGCGGTAGACGATTTCTCCGACCTCGCCGCGCGGCACGTCATTCATCGCCGCGTCGACGATGCGCGCCTCGACACCGGCGATCGGCTTGCCCACCGAGCCGATCTTGCGCAGCGCGTCCCGGGCCTCGAGCGCGCAGGTCACCGGCGACATCTCGGTCTGGCCGAACACGGCAACGTTGTCGACCCCGGGAAAGCGCTGCGCCATGGCCTCGAGGATCGCAACGGTGGTCGGCGCGGCGCCCCACGAGATGCGGCGCAGGCTGGTGATCGGCGGCTGCAGCGGCGGCAGCGCGCACACCGCCTGCCACTGCGACGGCACCAGGAAGGCCTGCGTGACCTTTTTGTCGCGGATCAGCTCGAGCGTGCGCAGCGGGTCGAAGGCCCCCAGGCGCTGGATGACGGTGTGGCCGCCGACGCGGAAGTTGGGCAGCATGCCGGCGATGCCGGCGATGTGGAACAGCGGCACGCCGCAGAGGTTGACCTCGTCGTCGCCGCTGACGCGAAACAGCGCCATCACGTTGTGCGCCTGCGCCAGCAGGTTCTCGCAGCTGAGCATCGCCCCCTTGGGCAGCCCGGTCGTGCCCGAGGTGTACATGATCGCGCACAGCTCCTGCTGCTCGACGTGCACGTACTCGTGCACGTCGCTGCCGCCGGCCAGGAACGCGGCGAAGTCGCGCGCGCCGCTGTCGCTGCGGCCCACCGACAGGTGCACCGTCAGCGCGGTGCGGGCTGCGCCCTCCAGCCGGTCCAGCGCGGCGTCGATGACCAGCGCCCGGCTGCCCGAGTCGCGGATCAGGAAGCTGAGCTCCGGCGGCGCGAGCCGGAAGTTCATCGGTACCGCCACCGCGCCCAGGCGCCAGGCCGCGAATATCGTGATCACATGCTCGAGGTGGTTCATGCACACCGTCGCCACGCGGTCGCCGCGGCCGATGCCGTGCGCGCGCAATGCGTTGGCGAGCTGCGTCACCTGGCGGTCGAAGCCGCCGTAGCTCAGCGCCTGGTCGCCGCACTCGAGCGCGAGCTTGCCGGGCTGCTTGCGCGCCAGCCGCGACAGGTGCGCGCTGAAGGCCCACGAGCGGGCCTGCTGGATGTCGGGCGTCTCGGCGATGGATCCGGGGTAGAGCGGCTGCGGCATGGGGGACGGGTCTGCTTGCGAAGTGCTGCGCACATCATCGCACCCGGCGCCGCGCGAGGCCGGCGCCGACCAGACCCAGGGCGAGCAGCAGCGCCGCCCATTTCAGCGTCACCGCTGCGCTCAACAGCAGGTGCAACGGCCAAGCCGTCCACTGCCACAGCAGCGCGCCGGGCAGCAGGCCGGCCCAGGTGAGCAGGTTCTCGGCGGCGTCGGCGGCCACCGCCAGCGGCAGCGCCCAGGCCAGCCGCCCGAGCCACGGCATCGGGGGGCTGTCCACGCCGCGCAGCCGGGCCAGCGCGGCGAAGGCGCGGCTGGTCCAGCGCGCCAGCAGGTAGGCATAGGCAACGATCAGGCCGAAGTCCCAGCACAGCGCCCAGTGCGGCGACTCGAAGGCCCGCCAGCCCTCGCGCCATTGCGGGTTGACCACGGCGCTCCACTGCCAGAGCTGGAAGCGGCAGTTGTCCGCCCCCAGCGGCAGCGCGGCGCACAGCGCGCCGATCGCCGGCAGCCCCGGCAGCGGCACCGCGGAGCTCGGACGCACCAGCCACTCGTGCAGCAGCCACAGCAGCAGCAGCGCCGCAAGCGCTGCGGCCAGCGCCAGCGGCGAGCGCGGCCGCGACCAGCAGCTGTCCTGCGGAAACCGCGCCGGCCACGCGGCCACCGACGGATGCGCCTGGGCGCGCACGCTCGCCCCGCGCAGGCCGTCGCGCAGCACCGCGCCCGGCTCGCGCGCGGTCATGCCGCTGAGCGCCCACCACGGCCGCGCACAGAGCTCGCTGTGAATGCAGCGCGGCGCGCGCTCGGCGCTTTGCACGCTCGGCAGCGCCAGCGCGTCCAGCGCCTCGGCAACGGCCGCCTCGCGGTCGAGCGCGACGCCGCCGGCCTGCAGTGCCAGACCGCAGCGCACGGCCTCGCTGACCATCCAGTGCAGCGGCGTGCGTGCCAGCGCAGCCTGCGCCGGCGCGTAGCCGCCGCCGACGTCGCCGTGCGCGCCGCGGAACCACAACTGCAGCACGTCGCCTTCGCCGCGGCCGTCGGCGAGCGGGTAGCGGCCGTTTTCCTGGTCGTACACGCGCGGCAGGAACTGCGCGCGCTGCTCGTCCAGCGCCAGCGCCTGGCGCACGTGGACGAAGCGCTTGCCGGCCAGCGTCGGCTTCACGCGAAAGCGCAACCCGAAAGGCGGCAGCCCGACCGAGGCCACCGTATCCCACACGCCGACGAAGTGGATCAGCGGCCGCTGCGCCGTCTGGGCGAACAGGCGCAGCACCTGCGCGCGCATGCGCGCGACGGACTCGGTTTCGTCGGCGAAATACAGGTGCAGCAACGTGGGCACCATCGGCTCCTGCTGCGGCTGCAGGATGCCGAACATGTTGACCATGCCGGCGATGCTGCGCGCGGTGAACGCGCCGCGCGAGAAGCCGAACAGGAAGATGCGGTCGTCGTCGGCCGGGGCGGCGCCGGCACGCCAGTGGCGCATCAGGAACAGGTAGCCCTCGGCGATGTTGTCGTACACGCCGCGGCCGAAGGCCAGGCCTTCGATGCGCTCCCACTGCCGGCGCATCTTGTCCCACCAGGTCGTGCCCGGCGCCTGGCCGGGGTTGCCGACGCCGGGGTCGTAGAACAGCAGGCGCTGCGCATCCGGATGGCGGCGCAGCAACTCGGCCAGCAGCACCACGTGCGTGTCGGCGGCGCCACCGGTGAGGTTGTTGTTGGTGCCGTCGCACAGCAGCACGAGTTGGCGCATGCGCGCGTTGTAGCGGCCCGTGCGCCGGCGCGCAAGGCGCGAAGGCGCCGTCGAGCGACTCGGGCACCAGCGCCTCGATCAGCTGCGGCCCCGGGGTGCGCGAGCGCGAAGTCGAGCGCCGGTGCGTCCGTTGCCGGTTGCACGCGTGCCTTGGCGCCGAGGCCGAAGATAATGGCGGCGATGTCAACCAAGTCCGCGGCCACGCGCCGCCGCGCAGGAGCAAGGCAATGCCGCTGAGAGTCCCGGTCGAGGAGTACACGACCCCGAATCCGGTCACCGCGACCGAGGATCTGTCGATCGAGGAGCTGCGCCAGCGCATGGACGCTTACGGCGTGCGCCACCTGCCCGTCGTGCGCGGCGGCGAGGTGGTGGGCGTGATCAGCGAGCGCGACCTGCGGCTGGTCGAGGGACTCAGCCGCGAGCATCGCTTCCAGGTCCGGGCGCGCGACCTGATGCGCCCCGACCCGGTATCGATGAGGGCCGACACGCCGCTGGACGACGTGGCCTTCGTGATGTCCGATCGCAAGATCGGCAGCGTCATCATCACCGAGGCCGACGGCTCGCTGCTCGGCATCTTCACCGTCACCGACGCGCTCAATGCGTTGATCGAGATCAGCCGCTTGCGCTAGTGCAGTGTTCCACGCTGTGCGGCACTCGAGAAAACCGATGGATTTGTCGTCCTGGCTAGGCGCAAACCGCAGTGATACCCGTAGGTATCACGAGGATTTGCAACGACGCCAGGGCGGCAAAGACGCGGTTTTATGTGCTGCATAGCGTGGAACACTGCACTAGGTGCAGGCTGACGTTGCCGCCGGGCGTCCGGTGCGGCTGACGGTGCGCTCGGGCTCGAGGTCCGCCGCAGTGCGCCGGCACGGGGCCGTCCCGGTGCCGGTGCCGAAGTCACGCGGCCGCGCATGAGATCGCGCCGCATCGACCTCGCGCTGCAAGGCGGCGGCACGCACGGTGCCTTCACCTGGGGCGTGCTCGACCGCCTGCTCGTCGACCAGCGCATCCGCTTCGGCGCCGTCAGCGGCTCGAGCGCGGGGGCGATGAACGCGGTCGCGCTCGCGGCGGGCTGGACCGAGGGCGGACGCAGCGGCGCGCGCGAGACGCTGCGCCGCTTCTGGTCGCGCGTGGCCGAGAGCCTGCAGATCGCGCGCTGGGCCGACGCCTGGCTGGCCGGCGGACCGGGGCGGCTCGAGCCGCCGGCCTCGCCGCTGCAGGCCGCCTGGGATGCGGCGCAATCCTGGTGGTTCGGTGCCAATGGCGCCAACCCGATGCGCGCGGTGCTCGCCGACACGATCGACTTCGAGCTCGTGCGCCGCTGCACCGAGATGCAGCTCTTCGTCGGCGCGACCAACGTGCGCAGCGGCAAGCTGCGCATCTTCCGCGGCGCGCAGATCGGTCTGGACGAGGTGCTCGCATCGGCCTGCCTGCCGGTGCTGTTTCCGCCGGTGGAGATCGGCGGCGAGGCGTACTGGGACGGCGGCTACATGGCCAATCCGTCGATCGTGCCGCTGCTCAACGAGTCGCCCAATCTCGACCTCGTGCTCGTGCAGGTGCATCCGTCGCAGCGCGCCTCGGTACCGGCGACGCCGATGCAGATCCTCGACCGCATCAACGAGATCAGCTTCCACGGCGCACTCGTCAAGGAGCTGCGCTCGTTCGCGCTGTTGCGCAAGCTGGTGCACGACGAGGGGCTCGATGCCGCCCATGCACGCTCACCGCTGCTGCGCAAGGCCGCGGGGCTGCGCGTGCATCGCATCGAAGGCGGCGAGGGGCTCGACCGCGCCGCCAACCCGGGGCCGCTGCAGATGCCCTGGCACCACCTGCTCGAACTGCATCGCGCCGGACATGCCGCGGCCGAGCGCTGGCTCGACGAACACTTCGCGCACCTCGGGCGCCGCGGCACGGTGGACATCGTCGCCGAGTTCGCGGGCGATTGATCGGCGAGCCCGTGTCCAACAGGAGTTTCGAACGGCCTCGTGAACGGCCGTGGCAGCTGCGGATGGGTGGCCTGTGCCTGCGCGGATGCCATGGAACCGGCGGCTGTGCCGCTGCCTTGTCCGGGTTCGGCCGGCCCCCGACGGTTCGCATAGGGTCCGTTCGGCCTTGATCTCGGGATCAACACCTTCTGCCCTGCACAGTCAACCGTGGGCAGCGGCTTCGGCCCCGGCTCCTCGCCGTACCGCGCGTGCGGCACGCGGTGGTCAATGGCCGCGCCGTCGTGCGCGATGGCCGGTTGGCGACGACCGACCTGCCGCGCCATCCGGAGCGTCACGACCGTCCGGCCGCCGCGCTGCCGGCGATAGGGGCTCGCCCGGCGCGCCGCACGTTGGCGCGCCCCCTGTCCGATACTGTGCCGCCCGCGGCTGCCGCCGGCTGCTGCCCCTGCACCGATGTCGCAACTCATCGCCCTCGTCGTCGCCCATGGCGCGCTGTTCGTCTTCGGCGCCGCGCTGGCGGCGCGCGCCGGCGCCCCGGTGCCGGCGGCGCCGGTGCTGGTGGTCGCCGGCGGGTTGGCGACTTCGGGGCAGCTCTCGTGGGCCGCGGCGTTGGCGGCGGCCATTGCCGGCAGCCTGATCGGCGACGGGTTGTGGTTCTGGGCCGGACGGGCCTACGGCTACCGCGTGCTGCGCCTGTTGTGCCGCATCTCGCTGTCGCCCGACTCGTGCGTGCGCCAGGGCGAGACCTTCTTCCAGCGCTGGGGCGGCAGCTCGCTGATCGCGGCCAAGTTCGTGCCCGGCGTCTCGGCCGTGGCGCCGCCGATGGCCGGCGCGTTCGGCATGTCGTGGTTCGCCTTCCTCGGCTACGGGCTGCTGGCGGCGGCCATCTGGGCGGTGTTGTTCCTCGGCCTGGGATGGATCTTCGCCGAGCAGATCCGCCAGGTCATCGACATGCTGTCGGCCCTCGGCGCGCTGGCTGTGGCCGCGCTCGCCGCCGTCGTCGCGGCTTACCTGGCGCTGCGCTGGTGGCGGCGGCGGCTGTTCCTGCGCGGCATCGCCGCGCCGCGCATCACGGCCTCGGAGCTGCGCCGGCTGATCGACGGCGGCACGCAGCCGGCGATCGTCGACGTGCGCTCGGGCGCGGCGCTGGCGCTCGACCCGCGGCGCATCCCGGGCGCGGTCGCCGTCGAGCTGGCCGACATCGAAGGCCTGGCACGCGAGCTGCCGCGCGAGCGCGAGCTGGTGCTGTACTGCAATTGCCCGAACGAGGCTTCCGCCGCCATGGCCGCGGGCCGGCTCCGGGCGCAGGGCTTCAGGCGCGTGCGCCCGCTGTCCGGCGGCCTCGACGCCTGGGTCGAAGCGGGCCACGAGACCGAGTTGCACCCCGGCGACACCGCCGCGGCGCTGCAGCTCCCCGAACACGCCGCCGCCCGCCGCACGGTGGTACTGCCGCCGCAGTGAGGCCGCCTGCCGCATCGCCGGCCGCGCCGTGCGCAGCGCACCTGCGGCGACTTCGTGACGCGTCCGGCAAGGCGGCCCCGCGCCCGCCGCAGGCGGTGCGGTCTTCAGCCCGCAGGCAACGCCGCTTCCGGTTCGGCCGCCGCCGGCTGCGCCGCCGCGCGCGCGCCGCGGCGGATCAGGTGCGCCGCCTTCTCGGCGATCATGATCGTCGGCGCGTTGGTGTTGCCGGTGATCAGCCGCGGCATCACCGACGCGTCGACCACGCGCAGGCCGCGCACGCCGCGCACGCGCAGCTCGGCGTCGACCACCGCGCCGGCATCGCCGTCGGGCCCCATCGCGCAGGTGCCGATCGGGTGGTATTCGGTGTCGGTGTGCTCGCGCACGAACTGCTCGACCGCGCGGTCGTCGTCGCGCGCGAAGGGGTAGAGCATCGGCCCGCGGTGCGGCGCCAGCGCCGGCGCCTGCAGGATGTCGTAGGCCATGCGCGTGCCGCGCATCAGCCGCTCGAGGTCTTCGTGCTGCTCCAGGAAGGCCGGGTCGATCAGCGGCGCGGCCTGCGGGTCGGCGCTTGCCAAGCACACGCTGCCGCGGCTGCGCGGGCGCATCAGCGTGGCGTGCAGCGTGTAGCCGTGGCCCCAGTGCGGCTTGCGCGTGTGGTCGTCGACGATGCCGGTGCACAGCGCCAGCTGGATGTCGGGCCAGTCTGGGTTGCCGTCGGTGGACAGGAAGCCCTGCACCTCGGCGACGTTGGTCGTGACCCAGCCGGTGCGAGCGCGCCGCCATTCGCCTATCGCGCCGAGCAGCGCCGCGCCGCCGCGCAGCGAAAAGCCCAGCGTCAGGTCGGTGCGCGCCGTGCGCTGGATCAGCACCGCCGTCGCATGGTCCTGCAGGTTGGCGCCGACGCCGGGCAGGTCGCGCAGCGGCTCGATGCCGTGTTCGCGCAGCTGCGCCGCCGGGCCGAGGCCGGAGCGCATCAGGATCGCCGGCGAGCCGTAGGAGCCGGCCGACAGGATCACCTCGCGCCGCGCCTGCAACTGCTGCCGCCCCTGCTTGGTGATGAGCTCGACGCCGCCGGCGCGCGCCGCATCGCCGCTGCCGCCGCCCGCACGGTCGAACAGCACGCGCGCGATGGTCGCGCCGCTGATCACCGTCAGGTTCGGCCGCGCCAGCGCCGGGCGCAGGTAGGCGCGCACGGCGCCGCAGCGTTCGCCGTCCTTCTGCGTCACCTGCGCCGGCGCCACGCCGTGCTGGCGCGGCCCGTTGTAGTCGGCGATGCGCGGCAGCCCCTGCTGCTCGCAGGCCTGCAGGAAGGCTTCGCCGAGCGGGCTCGGGCTGCGCAGCCAGGCCACGTTCAGCGGCCCGCCGCTGCCGTGCAGATCGGTCGCGCCGAAACATTCGCTGTGCTCGGCCGCGCGGAACAGCGGCAGCACGTCGGCCCAGCCCCAGCCGGTATTGCCCAGCGCCGCCCACTGGTCATAGTCGCGCGGATTGCCGCGCGTGTAGACCATGGCGTTGATCGCCGACGAGCCGCCCAGCACCTTGCCGCGCGGCTGCCAGCCGCGCCGGCCGTTGAAGCCGGCCTGCGGCACCGTTTCATAGTTCCAGTTGAACAGGCCCAGCGGCGCGCTGGCCGCAAAACCCAGCGGCGCTCGGATGAACACCGAATCGGCGCTGCCGCCGCCGGCCTCGACCAGGCACACCGAAACGGCCGGGTCCTCGCTCAGCCGCGCGGCCAGTACGCAGCCGGCCGAGCCGCCGCCGGCGATCAGGTAGTCGTAGCTCATGCGCAGGTCCATGTCGGGTGGCGAGGGAGCGCGAATGGTAGCGGTGCCCCAGCAAGCGGCGGCACGTCGGGTGCATCGACAAAATCGATGCCGGATTCCGTGAAGCCGCACTGCACCTGCTGACTATGGCATCGAACACAGCCCATCCTTTGCGCAGACCTGCAAGCGTCACCGTGGATGCCGCGTTGCTGGACCGTGCCGAGGAGATCGAGATCGACATCTCGAAGGCTTCAGAAGAAGGCCTGGCGCGCGCGGTGAGGCAGCGTCAGGCGGCAAGCTGGCTCGAAGCCAACCGCGCTGCGCTGCAAAGTTCGAACGAGTTCGTCGAGCGCCACGGCTTGCCGCCGGCGCAGCACCGCAACTTCTGGTGGCGCGCTTCGACGTCCACGTCAATCGTGGCGCAGACGGCTGGCTGCTCGACGTGCAGGCGGACCTGTTCGGCGGCTTGAACACCCGGCTGGTCGTGCCGCTGCTGCCCGTGGGCAGCGCGCCCACGAGCGCCGAGCGGCTCAACCGGGTCTTGGACTTGCCGGGCGAGCGGGTGTCGATGTTGACGCAGTTCATGGCCGCGGTGCCGCTGGCGGAACTGGGGCGTCCCGTCACCAGCCTCGACCACGAAAGCGACGCCATCTTCGCGGCCATCGACTGCGTGCATCACGGCTGGTAGGGCCGCGCGGCGGGGGACGGTGGCGCGGCCCCACCTGTGATCCGCGCCCATGCCCGCCGATCCCGCCCGCAGCGACACCACCGACGCTGAAGCCTTCATCACCCGCTGGCGTGCAGTCGGCGGCAGCGAGCGCGCCAACTACCAGCTGTTCGTCACCGAACTGTGTACGCTGCTCGGCCTGCAGTCGCCCGAGCCGGCGCAGGGCGACGAGCGCGACAACGCCTACGTCTTCGAGCGCCGCGTCAGCTTCGCGCACGGCGACGGCAGCCGCAGCGCCGGCTTCATCGACTGCTACCGGCGCGGCGCCTTCGTGCTCGAAGCCAAGAAGCTGAAGCCGGGCAGGGCCGGCGCCCCCACCCGCGGCTTCGACGACGCGCTGATGCGCGCCCGCGCGCAGGCCGAAGGCTATGCCCGCGCGCTGCCCGCCGCCGAGGGGCGCCCGCCCTTCCTGGTGGTGGTGGACGTGGGCCACGTCATCGAGCTGTACGCCGAGTTCACGCGCAGCGGCGCCACCTACACGCCGTTCCCCGACGCGCGCAGCCACCGCATCGCGCTGGCCGAGCTGCAGCAGCCGGCCGTGCGCGAGCGGTTGCGCACGCTGTGGCTGGAGCCGATGGCGCTGGACCCGTCGCGCGCCAGCGCCAAGGTCACGCGCACCGTGGCCGTGCAGCTGGCCGCGCTGGCGCGCAGCCTGGAAGCCGCCGGCCACCCGGCCGAGACCGTGGCCGCGTTCCTGACGCGCTGCCTGTTCAGCATGTTTGCCGAGGACGTGGGCCTGCTGCCCAAAGCCGCCGACGGGCAGGGCGGTTTCGTCGGCCTGTTGCAACGCTGGCGCGACGACCCCGCCACGATGCAGAAGATGATGGCCGTGCTGTGGACCGACATGGACCGCGGCGGCTTCAGCGCGGCGCTGGCGCAGGAGCTGCTGCGCTTCAACGGCAAGCTGTTCAAGGGCTGGCAATCGTCGGGTTTGGCGGACTACGTGCTGCCGCTGGACCGCGCGCAGATCGACGGCCTGCTGGCCGCCGCGTCGGCCAACTGGCGCGAGGTCGAGCCCGCGATCTTCGGCACGCTGCTGGAACGTGCGCTCGACCCCGCCGAGCGCCACGCGCTGGGCGCGCACTACACGCCGCGCGCCTATGTCGAGCGGCTGGTGCTGCCCACCGTGGTCGAGCCGCTGCGCGCCGACTGGGCCGACGCGCAGGCCGCGGCGCTGCTGCTGGCCAACGAGGCCAACGCGCTGGAGGGAAAGAAGCGCGACGACAAGCTGGCCGAAGCGCGCGACCAGATCCGCCGCTTCCACCACCGGCTGTGCACGCTGCGCGTGCTCGACCCGACCTGCGGCAGCGGCAACTTCCTCTACGTGACGCAGTGGCGCTGCCTGAACCCGCGGCCGGCCGAGTGGCCACAGGTACATTGACAGCGCGACACGGCGCTTCGGTCGCAGGCAGTCGAAGATTGCGATCAATGGCCGACACCATTTCTCCCGAACGCCGCAGCGCCTTGATGAGCCGTATCCGCTCGAAGGACACGCAACCCGAACTCGTCGTGCGGCGCCTGCTGCACTCGCTTGGCTATCGCTACGTGCTGCATGACAGACGGCTGCCCGGAAAGCCCGACCTCGTGTTCCCGTCCAGGGGCAAGGTCATCTTCGTGCATGGCTGCTTCTGGCACGGCCACACCTGTGCGAAGGCATCCAAGCCCAAGTCGAACGCGAGCTATTGGTCAGCGAAGATCGCTGGGAACAAATTGAGGGACCGGCAGCACAGCCGCGCCCTGCGCGCTCTCGGCTGGCGTGTGCTGACTGTTTTCGAGTGTGCGGCACATCCTTCGAGAATCGACCGGCTGGTGCCCCGCTTGCTTCGCTTCCTGGAGTCGTGATTGCGCGCTGCCCCTGATGCGGGGGCGGCCAGATATGTGTTCTACTACTGTCTATGCATACAGGCTCCCGACCGACCGTCGTTGACTTGTTCTCAGGCGCCGGGGGCATTGCCGAAGGCTTTCGGCAAGCAGGGTTCCGCTCGGTTGCTGCGTCTGATATCGACCCGGACGCCTGCGCGACCTTTGCGAGGAACTTCCCCGACGCGGTGGTCGTGCATGGCGATCTTCGGTCGCCGGACGTCAAGGCTGCGTTGCTCGAGGCCGGAAGCCGGGCCGATGTGGTTGTCGGTGGGCCGCCGTGCCAAGCGTTCTCGCAGATGCGCAATCACACACGCCTGATCGATGACCCGCGCAATTCGCTTTACAAGGAGTTCGTGGCGGTCGTCGGCCGGGTGCTGCCTTCCGCGTTTCTGATGGAGAACGTGACCGGCATCGATCAGATGGGTTTTCGCGAACAGATCGTGGCCGACCTGGAGTTGTCGGGCGAGTACTCTGTGCTGCCGCAAGTGATCGATGCTGCCGATGCAGGCGTGCCGCAAACGCGGCAGCGCCTCGTGTTTATCGGGGTGCGCCGCAGCCTTGGGGTGGCGGCGCCTAGAGTGCCAACCACGGGGGCGACGCGCGCAATCGCGTTGGCGCGAACGGCGCGCCGCGGCAAGTTCTGCTACGACCTCGAAACGGCCGAGGACATGTTTGCCGGCGCTCTTGCTGCTGCGCTGCAGGACACGGACAACATGACGGCGGTTACGGCGGCGCAAGCGATCTCGGATCTCGAGTGCCTGCCCGCAGGCAATCGGTCCGATGTGCTGGACTATGCAGCGCTTGGTCAAGCGGTGTCAGCCTATCAACAGTTCATGCGCGAAGGCAGCACAGGAGCCTTGCACAACGTGCAAGTGCCGCGTCTGCGCCAGGACACCGCATTGCGGCTGCGTGCGATTCCGCCAGGCGGCAACCACCGCGATCTGCCCGACGAGCTGATGCAGCGCAACCTGGTCGGCGAGAAGTGGGGACCGGAAAACGGCAGCGGCCGACTGTCGAGGCGGCACTACTACGCCTACCGCAGGCTGCATCCCGACATCTGGTCTTGGACGCTCAACACCAAGGCGGACTCGGTCTATCACTACCGCGCCTTGCGCTCGCTTTCGGTGCGCGAGTTCGCCAGGCTGCACTCCTTTCCCGACCGGTTCGTATTCACGACAGATGGCAGGCCTGGGACACTGCTGGGCCGCCATGACGGCGGCGCTGCCCACTCGCGGTATCGCCAGGTCGGGAACGCCGTGCCGCCGTTGCTCGCCCGGGCGTGCGCAGCCGCCATTCGCAAGGCGGTTTTCGAGCGAACGGTGAATCGCGAACCCATCGCGGCATAGCCGGCGCGATGGCACCGTCTCCCCGAACACCGCCGCGTCTCAGCGCACCTTTCGGAGCTGCCAACCGGCAGCGGCTCATCGATCAATTCCTGGCCGGCTCGACCGAGCCGCCCTGGTTGCGCATCTACCGGCTGCTGCTCTGGACCGACAAGACGACTGGCCTTGCGCATTGCTACGAGAGCGACAAGTGCCAGCCTGGGAAGCCTTGGCATCCTCGTTCGCTGCGATTTCACGCATGGCTTTGCGGCGCGCTCGGCGTGGAGCCTCGCGCAGTCGGTGACGGTATCGACTGGCTGTTTCGGCACACGGCCGACGACTATGCCCGGTACATGGTCCAGCAGTACCAGACTCTGCTGCGCCGCGCGGCCGGGCAGCGCGCGCCTTACGCCGGCCGCGGCTTTCCTGAGCTTGGCGAAGACCCTGCCATTGTGCAGATCGTTCGAGAGGTGCTTGGCGGCCGGCTGACCGAAGAACCTTCACGGGACGAGTGGCGCACGATGACTCGGCGCATACGCGAGCTGATCGCGGTCGAGAACAAGCGCAAGAACCTCGTCGGCGAAGGCTTCGAGGACGTGCTGTCGGCCGTGGTCCGAAAGTTCGACACGGCTTCTGAGCTCGACGTGCGGGCGAGATGTCTGCTGTCCGCAGTGCCGGGGTTCGCGAACACCATAGTTGGCGACAAGCCGATCAAAGTTGATTTGTCGATCGTCCGCGCGGGCGATCGGCACAGGACGATCGTCACTGCGAAGTGGAGCATCCGGGCCGACCGGGAACGCCAGTTCGCTGCAGAGTTTGCCGACTACGTGCGCGCGAAGTCCGACATCCGGCCGTTCGACTACGTGCTGCTGACGAACGAGTTCGATCCCGCCCGCCTGTTGCGGGCATGCGAGTTCTCGTCGGGGAATGCGCCGATGTTCAGCCGTGTGGTGCACATCAATCCCGAAGCACTGGCGGCCGTTTACGGCGAGCAGCCGGAACCGACAATGAAGCGCGTCGTCTCCTTCACCGAGAGTGGCCGCCTCGTAGGCGTTGATGCTTGGCTTGCCGGCTTGGTCGGATAGGCTTCGGTACATTGGACTGCGAAGGGCCAGCCCGTCCAGAGTTCGCCAACCAGATGGGGTCAATTCAGCGAGTAGCGATGCCGTCTTCCCTTCCGACCACGCCTGCCTCACCCCCGCGCTCGCCGAGCGCATCCGCGCCCTCGCCGAGCAGATCGACGCACACCGCAAGGCACGCCAGGCGGCGCACGACGACGTGACGCTGACCGGGCTGTACAACGTGCTGGCCAAGCTGCGCGCCGGGCAGCCGCTGTCGGTCAAGGAGAAGCTGCTGCACGAGCACGGCCTGGTGGCGGTGCTGCGCAGCTGGCACGACGAACTCGATGCCGCGGTGCTGCAGGCCTACGGCTGGGCCGATCTGCAAGCCGCGCTGGCCGACCACCGGCCCGCGTCCGCCGAGGCGCGCGCCGCGGCGGTGGAGACGCTGCTCGAACGCCTGGTGGCGCTGAACGCCCAGCGCGCGGCCGAGGAGGCCGCGGGCACGGTGCGCTGGCTGCGGCCGCAGTTCCAGGCGCGCGCGTCAGCGCAACAGGGCGCGCAGGCCGGGCTCGACGTGCGGCTGCAAGCCGAGGACGAAACCGCGCCGCCGGCCGCGCCCGCGGCGCCGCTCCCGAAGCGCCCGTGGCCGGCCGGCCTGCCGGAGCAGATCAAGGCCGTGGCCGAACTGCTGGCTGCCAGCCCGCAGCCGCTGGCATTGGCCGATCTGGAAGCGCGCTTCCAGGCGCGCGGGCGCTGGCGCGAGCGCTTGCCGATGATCCTGGATACGCTGGCCGCGCTGGGCCGCGCTCGTCAGCTGCCGGGCGAAGAAATGCGCTGGTCAGCCCACTGATGCGGGCAGGCGATCAGCAGCACGCCAATGCCAACAGCTCATGCCGCCTGCAGTTCGATGCGCACGACCCTCCCGCAGGCGGCGGCCATGTTCACCAACGCATCCAGCGAGAAGCGGCCGATGCGCCCGCGCAGCAGGTCGTTCATGCGCGGCTGCGTCACCCCGCAGCGGCGCGCCGCTTCGGCCTGAGTCCAACCCTGCTCCTTGATGTGGCGCTCCAGGGCCATCATCAGCGACGCACGCAACTTCATGTTCTGCGCTTCGGCCGGGGTGTCTTCGATGGCGTCCCAGACGCTCGCAAAGCTCTGCTCGCTCATGACTTCATCTCCTTGACCAAACTCCGGTAGCGCTTGCCCGCCAAGTCCACATCGGTCTTGCTGGTGGCCTGTGTCTTCTTCTGGAAGCAATGCAGCACATAGACCGCGGCTGCGAACTTGGCGACGTAGATCACCCGGAACGCGCCAGCGTCGTCCTGTACGCGGATTTCCTGCACGCCCTGTCCCACCGTGTTCATCGGCTTCCAGTCGGTGGGCTCTTGGCCCTCCTGCACTTTGTCGAGCTGGTAGCCCGCCTCCCGCCGCGCCGCCTGCGGGAATTCGCGCAACGCCTTCAGCGAGTCGCCCACGAACATGATCGGCTTCACGGGGGCAATTATATCCAATTGGATATAAGGCGCGCATCTGCGCATCTGCGCATCTGCGCATCTGTATCTGTTCCTCACACGCTCGGCGTGGCGGTGGGGGCAGAGGATCAAAGCGCGCCGCCGGCCGCGCACGCGGCCGATGCCGAAGCGCCCGTGGCCGGCCGGCCTGCCGGAGCAGATCAAGGCCGTGGCCGAACTGCTGGCTGCCAGCCCGCAGCCGCTGGCATTGGCCGATCTGGAAGCGCGCTTCCAGGCGCGCGGGCGCTGGCGCGAGCGCTTGCCGATGATCCTGGATACGCTGGCTGCGCTGGGCCGCGCTCGTCAGCTGCCGGGCGAAGAAGTGCGCTGGTCGGCCCACTGATGCGGGCAGGCGATCAGCAGCACGCCCATAGTCCCTTACGGCCTTTTGGCCTTTTGGGCCTTTTGGGCCTTTTGCCGCTGCGGAGATGGCGGCGTCGCGTCAACAGCCCATGCCGCAGCCGCTACAGTCGGCTGATGGACACGAAGCCCGACCCCAGCGCCGCACCCGTCCCGCGCGACGAGTTGCTGGCCACGCTGAACGAATTGCTGGAAGCCGAGCGCGCCGGCGCGCGCGTGGCGCGCGAGACCGCCGCCGAGATCGCCTCGCCGGCGCTGGCCGCGCTGGTGCAGGACGTCCAGCAGGACGAGCTGCACTGGTGCGGCATGCTGATGCGCACGATCCGCGCGCTGGACGCCACGCCTTCCAGCCTGACCGGCGCGTTCTGGGGCAAGGCGATGGCGATCCCCGACATCGAGCAGCGCCTGGCCTTCCTGAACCGCGGGCAAGCCTGGGTGGTGCGCAAGCTGCAGGCGCTGGTTCCGCGCGTCGGCGATGCCGGCGTGCGCGCCGACCTGCAGCAGATGCTCGATCGGCACCAGCACAACATCGAGCGCGTCGAAGCGCGCATGCGGCCCACCGGCCCGCCGTGAAGCTGACATCCTGTCGGACACCTGCACCTGCACCTGCACCTGTACCTGCACCTGTACCTGCACCTGGGCTTCGGCGCGATGGAGCGCCCGGTCGACGACGCCGATGTGGTGGTGCTGGCCGGCGACATCTCGCGCCTGCGCGAAGCCGTCGCCTGGGCGCTGCGCTTCAGCAGGCCGGTGCTCTACGTGCCCGGCAACCACGAGTGCTGCGGCGGCAGCATCGACGGCCGGCTGGCCGAGCTGCGTGCACTGTGCCAAGGCATGCAGGTTCAAGTGCTGGACTGCGGCGAAGCGGTGATTGGCGGCGTGCGCTTCCTTGGCGCCACCTCGTGGAGCGGCTCGCGGCCTTCGATCCCGACTTCATCGTCGAGCTGCAGTGAGCAGCCCGGCACGTCCGCGCGCACTGGAGAGTGCGCGCATGGACAGCGTCGTCGGGCTGCGCCTTTTCATCCGCGTCGTCGAAGCCGGCAGCTTCAGCATGGCGTCGGTCGACCTGGGGCTGACCCAGCCCACCGCCACCAAGCACGTGGCGGCTGGAAGCACGGCTGGGAGCGCGGCTGTTCCACCGCTGCACGCGCGACCTCACGCCCAGCGGGCTGGGCGCGGCCGACTACGACAAGTGCAAGTGCAAGTGCATCGTGCGGCAGCTCGAGGAGGCGACAACCTGGGGGCTCTGCCCTGGTACGTGGCGCACGACGCGGTGCGCGCCGGCGCGCTGCAGCCGCTGCTGAGCACCCCCAGGAAATGACTTCGTCATTCCCGCCCCCAAGGGGTCAAGAAAAGCGGCAAAGCCACATTTCCATGTCCGGCCCCGTCGTCCACCGAACTAGGGAAGGACCAGGGCTTAAGCTCCGTGCAGCGCTGCGTGCAGGGCGTCGACCGCTGCCGGGTGGGCGGCAAGCAGTGCCTGGAGCGCGGTAGAGCGCGTGTTGGCCGCCTCCAGCACTTCCCCGGGCGCCGCCGCTGCGGCTTCTTCCAGCGCTCCGCCTTCCAAGTCTGCAAGCACCGCGGCCAGCACGGCCGCTTGCTGCAAGTCCTTGCGCGCCTTGGCAGTGTCGGAGTGCCGCTTGGTGCTCGAATAAAGCTTGTGCCAGACGAAGCGTGCCGGGTCCGGGAGGTTTGCCGGGATGCAGTGACCGCCTGCCAGCACCGCACCAGCTCGTGGTGCTTGGAGCAGGTAGTCGAAGAATGGCACGGTTTGCGCATGCCAGGCCAGCTCGGGCACGGGCTTGACGCCGCCGAGTTCTTCTCCTGGCGCCAGCACATCGACGCGAAGGCCTTCTGCCCCGGGTCTCTTCACGGAGGTCGAAGGGGCACTGGGCGCAAGGCCCGGCACCGGGAAGAACTCCAGAAGCGTTGCCTGCACGGTCTCCAGGAAGGGAACAGGTGCTGCCAGCTTCAGCGCTTGCCGGCGCGCCAGGTCTATGTCTTGCGTCCTGGCGGCAATGGCAAGCGCGCCCAGGTCGTTCAGCAGCGACATGAAGGCCAAGGTGCCCACGAGTACCAGGCCTGCGGCAAAGAGCTGTCGGTTGTGCAGCTCGACGAGCAATCGCGCAGCGTCCTTGTCGGCAACCTGCATCCCGAGCGTGCGAAGCTGCCTTACCTGAGATTGCATCCAGGCGGCCGCATCTATTCGCTCCTGCATCGCTTGCCGCCCGGCTTCGTCGTCTTGACGCCCAACGAAGTCTTCGACTTCCTTGCCGGCAACCGCCTTGTAGCGCCGGTACCAGTAGCGTTGCCCCGTAATGGTTCGCAGCGTCAGGGTTCCCGGGGTGCCGGGCAGCAACTCCAGCTCGGTGCGAGCCCGCTCCTTGGCCTCGGCATACTGGGTGTGGAAGTTCAGCTCGAGGCGGCGGTAGACAAGCGTGCCGGGCATCAGGGACTCCTGCTTGTCACCAGCCTAGCACATCTACCCCGCAAAACTCCAAATCACGGGGTAGGTTCCCGGACCGTCATGGCGGCGCACTTGGCCGCGCGCTGGCCTCAGCAGGGCCAGGCCCGGGTGTTGTAGGGAGGATGCGCTCTTCCTGCAGGGCCGCAGCGGGTCAACCCGGTCTTCGCGCGCTTCCTGGCGGCTGCTGCGGCCCGGCGGTAGGACACGACCCGCTGCCGCAACCGCTGCCGGCTGCTGCACGGCGCGCACGGCCGTGCCCACACTCCCTTGCACGGGGCTGCCGTCCGGCAGCCGCGAACCCGAGGGAGACTGTGATGAAGCGGTTGCACAGCCCCCGCATCGCGCTGCTGTCGGCCGCGTTGTTCTGTGGCGTCGCCGCCCACGCGCAGCAGGCGCCGATGACCCCGGCGCCGCCAGCGCCGCAGTCGGCGATGAGCAGCCAGGAATACTCGGCCGCGCTGGACCGCATCAATGCCGACGACCAGGCCGCGCGCGCCCTCCGCTCCGGCACGGAGCCCGCCGCGGCGAGAAACGCCGCCGCGTACCGCCGGCTGACGATCGACGGCAGCACAGCCTGCACGCGGCTGCGCCGTCGTGGTCTTCCTTGCCTTCCTCGAGCTCGGCCTGACGTCGTTCGGCGGGCCGATCGTCCGCCTCGGCTGCTTCGCGGGTCTGTCTAGTGCAGTGTTCCACGCTATGCAGCACATAAAACCGCGTCTTTGCCGCCCTGGCGTCGTTGCAAATCCTCGTGATACCTACGGGTATCACTGCGGTTTGCGCCTAGCCAGGACGACAAATCCATCGGTTTTCTCGAGTGCCGCACAGCGTGGAACACTGCACTAGCGAGCGGACGATGGCGATGTCCGCAGTCTGCCCATCGAGGGCGCGGCCGCAGATCGCCGCGGCCGGGGCTGGGCTGCGTCCGCTTTGCTCCGGCGCGACTACGCAGCGGCGCCGCCGCGCGCAGGAACCGCCGCACGGCTCAGCGGCCAGAGCCCGAAGAAGTCGCCGAAGAAGGCCAGCAAGGGGAAGGTGACGGCGAGCAGGGCGTTGGCCAACCAGACCTCGGCGGCGAAGCCGCCGTCGGGCCCCGCCGGCAGCGGGCCGCTGAGCACCGGCATCAGTGCGGCATAGCCGTACGCCAGCGCGCTGCCGGCCACCATGGCCAGGACGATGCCCGCCAGGCCGCGGCCGGGCTGGGCCATGCCGGCGAAGGTCGTTCCGCCCAGCATGTTGAGCAGCAGGATCGAGCCGAAGATGAAGGGGATCGGCACGCGCACCATGAAGGTCGGCGCGGGCAGCCCGGCCACCGCGGTGCCAAACCAGAAGATCAGCAGGCCGATGGCGAAGCAGCTCGCCAGCCACAGCAGCCCGAAGGCCGGCTGCGCAGCCGGCGAGGCGATGCGGTTCAGCGGCCACAGGTCGAGGAAGAGGAAGGCGAACATCACCGCCAGCGCGCTGACCATCACGACGACGACGTCCCAGGCGTTGAACAGCCCGCCCGGGTCCAGGCGCGCCGCGTAGAACGGCGCGCCGCTGGCGAAGCCGTAGTCGAAGGCGAGCTGGAAGATCAGCGCGTTCACCAGGTAGGCTGAAACCAGCAACCCCACGCCGCCGAGCAGGCGGTTGCCGATGCGGTCGAAAGGCCAGCCGCCGAGCACGATGACCATGAAGAAGGTCGTGACCACCGACGTGATGATCGTCATCACCGCCATCGGCACCGGCGGGCTGGCGCTGCCGCCGCGCGTGCTCCAGTGGACCCAGGAGACCACCGCCGCGACCGCTGCGGCGAGCAGCAGATAGGCGATGCCCCGCCCGGGTTGCGGCAGCTGCGCGATCGGCCCCGGCTCGGCACCCTTCCAGAACGCCCCGACGACGATGGCGAACGGGATCGCCCCCATCAGCGCGTACGAGGCCCAGCCCATGAACAGGTCGGTGCCCAGCGCCCGGATGACCAGCAGCGACAGCACGATGATCAGGGCCGAGGCGCTGAGGCCCAGTTGCGGTTGTTTCATCGGGCGGCCCCTGCCGCCACGGCGGATGAAGCCTGCAACGAGGCGCGGCATGAAAGTCCTGGGGTCACGGCTTGTCTCCTGTGGATCGCTCTGCGGAGCGGGCGGCTGCGATCTTCAGGCCGGGCGGTTGCGGTGTCCAATAGCGTTTTCGTCTTTCTCCATACCGGCGAGGTATCGCGATGGAACTGCGGCACTTCCGCTACTTCGAGGCGCTGGCCAGCACGCTGAACTTCACGCGCGCGGCCGAGAAGCTGCACATCTCGCAGCCGCCGCTGTCGCGCCAGATCCAGCAGCTGGAGGACGAACTCGGCGTCGCCCTGCTCGACCGCACGGCGCGGCCGCTGCAGCTGACGCGCGCCGGCAGCTTCTTCTACGAGCAGTCGGTGCAGCTGCTGGCGCGCGTGCGCGAGATCCAGAGCGCCACGCGCCGGCTCGCCGCCGGCGAGCGGCGCTGGCTGGCCGTCGGCTTCGTGCCGTCGATGCTCTACGGCGTGCTGCCCACGGTGTTGCAGCGTTTCATGGCCGAACACCCCGAGCTGGACCTGCTGCTCACCGAACTCACCTCGGTGCAGCAGGCCGAGAGCCTGAAGGCCGGGCGCATCGACATCGGCTTCGGGCGCCTGGCCCTCGCGGTCGAGGGCCTGGTCAACACGCTGCTCGAGGAGGAACCGCTGGTGGCGGTGCTGCCCGCGCGGCATGAGCTGGGCCGGCTCAAGCGCGTGTCGTTGGCGGATCTGGCCGCGCGTACCTTGGTGCTTTACCCGGCCCAGCCCCGGCCGAGCTTCGCCGACCAGGTGCTCAGCCAGTTTCGTGCGCGCGGCTGCGTGGTCGAACGCATCTTCGAGACCAACGGTCTGCAGACCGCGATCGGCCTGGTGGCCGCAGGCATCGGCGTGACGCTGGTGCCGCGTTCGGTGCAGCGCCTGCGGCGCGACGACGTGATCTACCGGCCGCTGATCGAGCGCGGCATCAGCTCGCCCACGCTGATGACCACGCGTGCCGGCGACCTGTCCGGCGATCTCGCGCAACTCGTCAAGGCCGTACAAGCCGCCACGGCGCAGGGTGCGCGGGGAGGGGCCGGCGTCAAGCCGCGCCCCCGCGCCGGCCCGCGCAGGCCGACGCGGGGCTGATCGAACGCGGCGCCCGCATCGCCGCGGCGGGAGGGGCCAGGGCGGCCGCGAGCGGCAGGCCATCGCCGCCGGTCCGGCATACCTGCAGGGTATGCACGCCTGTGGCGGAAGTATTGGACACAGCCCCGAGCCGCCTGCGACGATCCACCACCGACACGCCGCGGATCGTGCGTGCGGAACCGCAGGTCCGACCCGGGCAACCCGGGATCGGCCACGGCCCCACCCCCTTCACCTCAACCCAATTGGAGACACGACATCATGGCCATGACAGGCGTCCTGCGTCCCGGGCACTGCCAACTGCGGGTGCTCGACCTCGAACAGAGCGTCAACTTCTACACCCACGTGATGGGCCTGCAGCCGATGGGGCGCGACGCCGCCGGCCGCGCCTATTTCAAGTGCCTCGACGAGCGCGACCATGCGAGCCTGGTGCTGCGCGAATCCGACCGCGCGGGCATGGACTTCTACGGCTTCAAGGTGCGCGACGCCGCCACGCTGGACCGGCTGGAGAGCGACCTGCGCGCCTACGGCGTGGCCACCGAACGCATCCCCGCGGGCGAGTTGCTCGAGACCGGCGAGCGCGTGCGCTTCCGCGCGCCGACCGGGCATGTCTTCGAGCTGTACGCGTACAAGAAGGACGTCGGCAACGGGCTGGGCTACGACAGCCCCGAGGCGGTGATCGACGGGCGCAAGGGCATCTCGCCGATCCGCCTGGACCATTGGCAGATCCACGGCAAGGACATCGACGCCAGCCGCGACCTGTTCGTCGACGTGCTGGGCTTTTCGCTGGTCGAACGCATCCTGATGGAAGACGGCCAGACCGACATGGCGGTCTGGCTCACCTGCTCGGCCAAGGCGCACGACATCGCCTTCGTGCGCGACGAGCGCGACGACGCGCTGCACCATGTCTCGTTCGAGCTGGAAACCTGGGAAAAGGTGCTGCACGCCGCCGACGTGATGACGATCCACAACGTGTCGGTGGACATCGGCCCGCTGCGTCACGGCATCACGCGCGGCACCACGATCTACGCCTTCGACCCCTCGGGCAACCGCTTCGAGACCTTCTGCGGCGGCTACGATTTCTACCCCGACATGCAGCCCACGGTGTGGAGCTGGGAGCACATCGGGCGCGCGATCTTCTATCACACGCGCCAGCTCAACGAGCGTTTCCTGAGCGTCGTGACCTGAGGACGAACGAACATGGATCTGCAACTGCAACTGCAAGGGCGCGGCGCCGTCGTCACCGGCTCGACCGCGGGCATCGGCTTCGCGGCGGCGGCACGGCTGGCCGCCGAAGGCGCGGCGGTGACGCTCAACGGCCGCGACGAGGCATGCACGCAGGCCGCCGTCGCGCGGCGCGGCATCGTCTGAACCCATTCTTCAGCCGGAGAGTCGAACATGCCATTCGCCCAGGTGTACATGGTCAAAGGCCGCAGCGAGGAGCAACTCAAAGCGGTGATCGAGAAGGTCAGCGCCGCGCTCGTCGAAGCCACCGGCGCGCCGATCGAGACGGTCCGTGTCTGGATCACCGAGGTGCCCAACACCCATTGGGGCATCGCCGGCCGGACCGCCAAGGACCGAGGGCGCTGACCGGACAGCGGCGCACCAGCACCACGGCCCCAGCGGGAATTTCGTCCAGCACGCGGCATCTCCATCGGCAGCACGGCTCGGTGCCGCCCTGCCGGGGAGCAGTTTCCGTCCCTACCGCGACCGGTTTTCAGCGCACCGAGTTCACCGCCCGCAGGATCGCCTCGGGCGTGGCCGGTGCGCTCAAGTCCGGCTGCTTGCGGTGCTCGCCCGCGGCCGACACCGCGTCGCGGATCGCGAAGAACACGCTGAAGGGCAGCAGCAGCGGCGGCTCGCCCACCGCCTTGCTGCGGTGGATGCTGTCCTCGACGTTGGCGTTGTCGAACAGCCGCGTGTGGAAGGCCGCGGGCACGTCGTTGGCGGTCGGGATCTTGTAGGTGCTGGGCGCATGCGTCAGCAGCGCGCCGGTTTTCGGGTGCCAGACCAGTTCCTCGGTGGTCAGCCAGCCCATGCCCTGCACGAACGCGCCCTCGACCTGGCCGATGTCGATGGCCGGGTTCAGCGAGCGGCCGGCGTCGTGCAGCAGGTCGGCGCGCAGCAGCTTCCACTCGCCGCTGAGCGTGTCGATCACCACTTCGCTGACCGCGGCGCCATAGGCGAAGTAGTAGAAGGGCCGGCCGGTCAGCGTGGCGCGGTCCCAGTGCAGGCCGGGCGTCGCGTAGAAGCCGTCGCTCCACAGCTGCACGCGTGCGACGTAGGCCTCGGCGACCACCTCGTCGAAACTCAGGTCGAAGCGCCTTGCGCCGTCGTCGACGCGCACGCGCCCGCCTTCGAAGCGCACGCTCTGCGCATCGACGCCGCACTTCGTGGACACCAGCGCGGCCAGGCGTTCGCGAATCTGCCGCGCCGCGTCCTGTGCCGCCTTACCGTTCAGGTCGCTGCCGGTGCTGGCCGCGGTGGCCGAGGTGTTGGCGATCTTGCTGGTGTCGGTGGCGCTGCAGCGCACGCGCGCCATCGGGATGCCCAGCTCGTGCGCGACCACGTGTGCCACCTTGGTGTTCAGCCCCTGTCCCATTTCGGTGCCGCCGTGGTTGACCAGCACCGAGCCGTCCAGGTACACGTGCACCAGTGCGCCGGCCTGGTTGTAGTGGTTGACGTTGAAGGAGATGCCGAACTTCACCGGCGTCAGCGCGATGCCCTTCTTCAGCACCGGGCCGGCCGCATTCCAGGTGGCGATGGCCTCGCGCCGCGCCGCGTAGCCGGAGCTGGCGGCGAGTTCGTCGACCAGCTCGTGGATCACGTTGTCGGCGACGGTCTGGCGGTAGGGCGTGACGTTGTTCGACGTCTTGCCGTAGAAGTTGGCGCGGCGCACCGCCAGCGGGTCGAGCTTCAGCTCGCGCGCTGCTGCGTCGAGGATGAACTCCATCACCAGCGCGCCCTGCGGGCCGCCGAAGCCGCGGAAGGCGGTGTTGCTCTGCGTGTTCGTCTTCGCGCAGTAGCCGTGGATGGCGACCTCGGGCAGCCAGTAGGCGTTGTCGAAGTGGCAGATCGCGCGCGTCATCACCGGCGGGCTCAGGTCGGCGCTGAACCCGGCGTTGCAGATCATCGTCACCTCGGCGCCGAGGATGCGGCCGTCATCGTCGTAGCCGACCGCGTAATCGAACTCGAAGCCGTGGCGCCGGCCGGTGATCAGGAAATCGTCGTCGCGGTCGGGGCGAAGCTTGACCGGGCGGCCCAGCTTGCGCGCGGCCACCGCGGCGACACAGGCGAACAGCGCCGACTGCGACTCCTTGCCGCCGAAACCGCCGCCCATGCGCCGGCATTCGACCAGCACCGCGTGCGCCGCCACGTGCAGCGCATGCGCGACCACCTGCTGCATCTCGCTCGGGTGCTGCGTCGAGCAGTGCACGCGCATGCCGCCGTCCTCGAGCGGCACCGCGTACGAAATCTGGCCTTCGAGGTAGAACTGCTCCTGCCCGCCCTGCACGAAGCTGCCTCTGAGCTGGTGCGGCGCGGTGTCGAGAGCGCGCGCCAGCGCACCCGGCGCCGATTCGCGCAACAGATGCATCGGCGGCACAACGTAAGACGCCTTCGCGTGCGCCTCCCGCACGTTCAGCACCGGCTCGAGCGCTTCGATGTCGGCGAATTCCTTCGCGCGCGCCGCGGCGCGGCGGGCGGCCTCGCGGTTCTCGGCCAGCACCGCGAACAGCGGCTGGCCCAGGTACTGCACTTCCTCGTGCGCCAGGATCGGGTCGTCGTGCACGATCGGCCCGCAGTCGTTGGCGCCGGGGATGTCGGCCGCGGTGATCACGGCGACGACCCCCGGCAACGCACTCAGTCGGTCGACGGCGATGCCGCGCAACCGGCCGTGCGCCACGGGCGACAGGCCGAGCGCGGCGTGCAGGGTGCCGGCGAGCTCGGGCAGGTCGTCGACGTAGGCCGCGGTGCCGGTGACGTGCAGGTGTGCCGACTCGTGCACATGAGGATGGCCGACTACCGAGGCTGCGGCGGTGGCCGCAGCGCTGGTGAAAGGCGCGTCGGTGATCCGGTTCATCTGCTTCCTCCTGCGTTCAGGCGGCGTCGGTGATCGCGGCCCAGACGCTGGTCGGCACCGGGGCCTGCAACGCGCCCGGTGCCGTTTCCAGCCACAGGCGCCTGAGCAACCCGCGTGCCACCTGGCGCCGGTAGCCGGCGCTGGCGCGCAGGTCGCTCAGCGGGCTGAAGTCGGCATCGAGTGCCGTCATCGCGGCCTGCACGGTGGCTTCGGTCCAGGGCTGGCCGACCGCCGCAGCCTCGGCGCCGCGCGCGCGCTTGACCACCGCCGCCATGCCGCCGAAGGCGAAGCGCGCGCTCTTCACCACGCCGCCGTCCAGTTCCAGCGCCAGCGCGGCGAACAGCGCCGAGATGTCGCAGTCGTAGCGCTTGCTGATCTTGTAGGCCCGAAAGTGTTGCTCCGGCGCCGGTGCCGGAGCCGGCAGCGGCACGCTCAGCGCCACGACGAACTCGCCGGGCTGCAGCCGGTTCTTCATGTAGTCCAGGTAGAAATCCTCCAGCGGCATCTCGCGCGTCGCCGCGCCGCAACGCAGGCGGATGCTCGCGCCGAGCGCGATCAGCACCGGCGCGCTGTCGCCGATCGGCGAGCCGTTGGCGACGTTGCCGCCCATCGTGCCGGCATGGCGCACCGGCGGGCCGGCGAAGCGCAGCCAGGCCTCGTTCAGCACCGGCCAGTGCGCGGCCAGAGCGCTCCAGGCGTCCTCCAGCGGCGCGCCGGCACCGATCTGCAGTGCGCCGCCGGCCACCGCGATGCGCTTCAGTTCGTCCACTTCGCCGACATGGATGACGTCGCCCAGGTCGCGGAACTGCTTGTTGACCCACAGCCCGATGTCGGTGCAGCCGGCCAGCAGCCGCGCCTGCGGCCTTTCGGCGCGCAGCGCCGCCAGCGCGTCCAGCGTGCGCGGCGCGAAGAAATGGTCCAGCCGGCCCGGCTGCGCCGGGTTCGGCGCCGCGTGATGCAGCGGCGCATAGTCGCGCAACTGCTGCAGCAGCGCGACGATCGGCGCGGTGTCCAGGCGCTTGCCCGGCAGCTCGAACATGCGCTGGCCGGCGTCGAGGATCGGCCGGTAGCCGGTGCAGCGGCACAGGTTGCCGGCCAGCGCGTCGGCCAGCTGCGCGCGGCCGGGCACGCGGCCTGCTTCGCAGTGCTGCTCGTAGCAGGCCGTCATCGTCATCACGAAACCCGGGGTGCAGAAGCCGCATTGCGAGCCGTGGCACTCGACCATCGCCTGCTGCACAGGGTGCAGCCCGCCGCCGGCGATCGCCGCCAGATCCTCCACCGTCAGCAGCGCCTTGCCGTCCAGCGTCGGCAGGAAGCGGATGCAGGCGTTGACCGGCCGCAGCGACAGCCCGCCGACCACGGTGGCCCGCGCCGCCGGCGTGCCCGACGCCGCGCCGGAGTCGGCCAGCTCGGCGACGATGACGGTGCAGGCGCCGCAGTCGCCCTCGGCACAGCCTTCCTTGGTGCCGGTGCAGCGCGCGTCGCTGCGCAGCCAGTCGAGTACGCTGCGCGTGATCGGCGCGGACTCCAGTTCGACGATGCGGCCGCGGTGCACGAAGCGGATCGGTCGGGTGTCCATGCGGGGCTCGGCTGCTGACATGCACGAACACTACTCCTGCGGCGGCGTGCAGCCATACGCATATGCTGCTTGCAAATATATGATCGTTCGTATGGCGCAACGGCCGATCATCGCCAACATTGACCTCCATCTGGTGAAGGTCTTGTATACCGTGATCAGCGAACGCAGTGTCTCCCGCGCGGCGATGCGGCTGCAAAGCACGCAGCCGATGGTCAGCGCGCAGCTGAAAAGGCTGCGCGAGCTGACCGGCGACCCGTTGCTGGTGCGCTCGGGCCAGGGACTGGCGCCCACCGACGCCGCGCTGGCGATGCTGGAGCCGGCAGCGCGGCTGCTGCGCGAGGCCGAGACGCTGTTCTCGCCGCGCCAGCGCAGCGGCCCTTTCGATCCGGCCAGCGCCGACATCGTCTTGCGCATCGCCGCCAGCGACTACCTGGACCCGCTGTTCCTGCCGCGCATCGTCGAACTGCTCAAGCGCGAGGCGCCGCTGGCGCAGGTGGAGCTGCATCCGCTGTCGGCCGAGATCGACTACCGGCGCAAGCTGGCTGCCGGCGATGTCGACCTGGTCATCGGCAACTGGCTGCAGCCGCCGGAAGAACTGCACCTGAGCCGGCTGATGAGCGACGAGATCGTCTGCCTGGTCGCGCCGGACCACCCGGCGGCAACGGCGCGCGGCGCCCGCAACTGGACGGTGGAGCGCTATCTGCAGAGCGAACACGTCGCGCCGATGGCCTTCCACTCGGCCGCGCCGGGCGTGATCGACCAGTACCTCGCGGCGCAGGGCCTCGAGCGCAAGGTCGTCGTGCGCAGCGCGCACTTCAGCCTGATCCCGCTGATGGTGGCGCGCAGCTGGCTGGTGCTGACCACCGGGCGGCTGTTCTGCAGCCGCTACGCCGACGCATTGGGCCTGCGCATCGTGCGCTGCCCGGTGCCGTTTCCGCCGCTCAGCTACTACCAGCTGTGGCACGAGCGCAGCCATGCGGCGCCGCCGCTGCGCTGGCTGCGCGAACGCGTGCGCGACGTGGCGCGAGACTTGTCCCACCCCCGAAGCGGCTTCGCCGCTCCCCCTCGAGGGGGCGACGGCAGCGAACCGGCAGAGCCGGATCCGCGCCGTCCGCTCGGCAACGGGTCAGCGATGGAAGCGGTGCGGCAAGGCTCGCGTCGCGGCGCGGAGCGGCGATGACGGCGACGCGCATCGCGCTGCGCGGCGACCTGCTCGACTTCGTCGCCACGCCGGCGCGCGCCGAGCGCGACAGCGCGGCCGTGCGTTTCCGTCCCGGCCACTGGCTGCTGCTCGAAGGCAGCGCCATCGTCGGCGCGCAGTCGGCCGCGCCCGACGCCAGCTGGCAGCGCATCGACCATGCCGGCAAGCTGGTGCTGCCCGGCTTCATCGACACCCATGTGCACAGCCCGCAGCTCGACGTCATCGGCTCGTGGGGCGCGCAACTGCTCGACTGGCTGCGCGACTACACCTTCCCGGCCGAACAGCGCATGGCCGACGCGGCTGCAGCCCAGGCCGGCTCGGCGATGTTCCTCGACGCGCTGCTGGCGCACGGCACCACCAGCGCGGTGGTCTTCCCGACGGTGCACAAGGCCTCGGCCGACGCGCTGTTCGGCGCGGCGCTCGAGCGCGGCATGCGGCTGATCAGCGGCAAGGTGCTGATGGACCGGCACGCGCCGCCGACGCTGTGCGACGAGGTCGAAGGCGCCGAGCGCGACTGCCGCGAGCTGATCGAGCGCTGGCACGGCCGCGGCCGGCTGGCCTACGCGCTGACGCCGCGCTTCGCGCCGACCAGCAGCGGCGCGCAGCTGGCGATGGCCGGGCGGCTGCTGGCGAGCCACGATGGTCTGTACATGCAGACGCACGTCGCCGAGAACCGCGACGAAGTGCGCTGGGTGGCCGAGCTGTTCCCCCAGGCGCGCAGCTATCTGGAGGTCTACGAAGGCCACGGCCTGCTCGGGCCGCGCTCGGTGCTGGCGCACGGCATCTGGCTCGACGATGCCGACCGCGAACGGCTGGCCGCGCGCGGCGCGCAGATCGCCTTCTGCCCGAGCTCGAACCTGTTCCTCGGCAGCGGCCTGTTCGGCTGGACCGCGGCCGAGGATGCCGGCGTGCCCATCAGCCTGGGCTCGGACGTCGGCGGCGGCACCAGTCTGTCGATGCAGCGCACGATGGCCGACGGCTACAAGGTGCAGGCGCTGGCCGGCACCCGGCTCAGCGCCTGGGCGCTGCTGCACGCGGCCACGCGCGGTGCGGCGCTGGCCTTGGGCCTGCAGCGCGAGATCGGCTCGCTCGAAGGCGGCGCCACGGCCGACCTGTGCGTGTGGGACTGGGCGGCGAGCCCGCTGGCGCGGCACCGCCAGAGTCTGGCGCGCGATCTGCACGAGAAGCTCTTTGCCTGGATCACGCTCGGCGACGAGCGCGACCTGCTCGAAAGCTGGGTGGCCGGCGTGCGCCGCTGGCGCCGCGCCGATCCGCACTGAACCATCCGTCAGGAGACCCCATGCTGCGACTCGAACTGATCGGCATCAGCAAGCAGTACCCGGCGGTGCGCGCCAACGACAACGTCAACCTGCAGGTGCAGCCGGGCGAGATCCATGCGGTGCTCGGCGAGAACGGCGCCGGCAAGAGCACGATGATGAAGATGATCTACGGCGCGGTGCGGCCCGACGAGGGCGAGATGCGCTGGAACGGCCAGAAGGTCGAGATCCGCAACCCGCAGCAGGCGCGCGCGCTGGGCATCAGCATGGTGTTCCAGCACTTCAGCCTGTTCGACACGCTGACCGCGGCCGAGAACGTCTGGCTCGGCCTGGACAAGGCGATGTCGCTGGCCGAGGTGACGCAGCGCATCGCGCAGGTCAGCAAGGAGTACGGGCTGGAGGTCGACCCCGCCAGACCGGTGCACTCGCTGTCGGTCGGCGAGCGCCAGCGCGTGGAGATCGTGCGCGCGCTGCTCAGCAGCCCGAAGCTCTTGATCCTGGACGAGCCGACCTCGGTGCTGACGCCGCAGGCGGTGCGCAAGCTCTTCGTCACGCTGCGCCAGCTGGCGGCCGACGGCTGCTCGATCCTCTACATCAGCCACAAGCTCGACGAGATCCGCGAGCTGTGCAGCAACTGCACGGTGCTGCGCGGCGGCAAGGTCACCGGCAAGGTCGACCCGCGCACCGAGAGCAACGCCGGGCTGTCGCGGCTGATGATCGGCGCCGAGCCGCCGCAGCTGCAGCACAAGGCGTCGCGGGCCGGCGACGTGGTGCTGGCGGTCAACGCCCTGTCTTGCCCGAAGCAGGACCAGTTCGGCACCACGCTGGCGGACATCGGCTTCGAGGTGCGCGCCGGCGAGATCGTCGGCGTGGCCGGCGTCTCCGGCAACGGCCAGCAGGAGCTGATGGCCGCGCTGTCGGGCGAGGATGTGCGCGCGCCGGCCGGCTCGATCCGGCTCTTCGGCCAGGACATCGCGCGCCATTCGCCGCGGCGCAGGCGCAGGCAGGGCCTGCACTTCGTGCCCGAGGAGCGCCTGGGCCGCGGCGCGGTGCCGGTGATGAGCCTGGCGCAGAACACGCTGCTGACGCGCACCGAGGCCGTCGGCGCCGGCGGCTGGATCGACAACACGAAAGTGAGCCTGCTCGCCGCCAACCTGATCAGCCGCTTCAACGTCAAGGCCGGCGGCACCGGCGCGGCGGCCAAGAGCCTGTCCGGCGGCAACCTGCAGAAGTTCATCGTCGGCCGCGAGATCGACGCCAAACCGAAGCTGTTGATCGTCAGCCAGCCAACCTGGGGCGTCGACGTCGGCGCGGCGGCGCTGATCCGCGGCGAACTGCTGAAGCTGCGCGACGCCGGCTGCGCGCTGCTGGTGGTCAGCGAGGAGCTGGACGAGCTGTTCGAGATCGCCGACCGGCTGATCGTCATCGCGCAAGGACGCATGTCGCCGTCGATCGCCACCGCCGAGGCCAGCGTCGAGCGCATCGGCGAATGGATGTCCGGGCTGTGGCCGAAGGAGGCCAAGGACGCGGCGGCGCGCGCCGCGGCCGCCGCCGCCACACCGCTGGGAGTACGCCATGCTCAGGCTTGAACCGCGTCCGCAGCCGTCGAAGCTGATGTCGCTGCTGTCGCCGCTGCTGGCGCTGGCGCTTACCGCCGCGCTGGCGGCGATGCTCTTCGCCGCGCTCGGCAAGGATCCGGTGCGCGGGCTGTCGATGTACTTCGTCGAACCGTTCTCGAATCTGCGCCAGGTCAGCGAGCTGCTGCTCAAGGCGACGCCGCTGATCGTCATCGCGCTCGGGCTGGCGGTGTGCTACCGCTCCAACGTCTGGAACATCGGCGCCGAAGGGCAGTTCCTGCTCGGCGTGGTCTGCGGCGGCGGTGTCGCGCTGTGGCTGACCACGCACGGCATCCAGCTGCCGAAGATCGTCGCCGTGCCGCTGGTGCTGGCCGGCGGCGTGCTCGGCGGCATGCTCTGGGCGGCCATCGTCGCGCTGCTGCGCGACAAGTTCAATGCCAGCGAGATCCTGGTCAGCCTGATGCTGGTCTACGTGGCGCAGCAGCTGGTCAACTACCTGGTGTTCGGCCCGTGGAAGGATCCGCTCGGCTTCAACTTCCCGCAGACCAAGAACTTCGACGCCTCGACCTGGCTGCCGGTGCTGCTGCCGGGCACGCGGCTGCACATCGGCTTCGCCATCGCGCTCGCCGGGGTGGCGCTGACCTGGGTGTTCATGTTCCGCTTGTTCCGCGGCTACCAGCTGCAGGTCGGCGGGCTGGCGCCGGCGGCGGCGCGCTATGCCGGCTTCTCGGCCAGCGCTTCGCTGTGGACCGCGCTGCTCGTCTCCGGCGGGCTGGCCGGGCTGGCCGGCGCGATGGAGGCCATCGGCACCTTCAGGCAGATCACGCCTCACGTGTCCACCGGGCTGGGCTTCACCGCGATCATCGTCTGCTTCGTCGGCCGGCTGCATCCGGTAGGCATCGGCTTCGCCGGCGTACTGCTGTCGACGATGATCATCGGCGGCGAGCTCGGCCAGTCGCGCCTGGGGCTGCCGAACGCGCTGTCGGGCGTGTTCCAGGGCCTGCTGCTGGTGCTGCTGCTGGCCTGCGACACGCTGATCAACTACCGCATCCGGCTGGGCTCGGCGCTCGCCGCAACGCGCTGAGGAGGCGGCATGGACCAAATCGCACTGCTGATCGCCGCCACGCTGGCCTCGGGCACGCCGCTGGCCATCGCCGGCCTGGGCCTGCTGATCAACGAAAAGGCCGGCGTGCTCAACCTCGGTGCCGAAGGCATCATGCTGGTGGCGGCGATCGCCGGCTTCGCCGCGGCCTTCGGCAGCGGCAGCGACACCGTGGCCTTCATCGCCGGCGCGCTGGCCGGGGCGGCGCTGGCCGCGGCCTTCGGTGTGCTGGTCATCTGGCTCAACACCAACCAGTACGCGACCGGCCTGGCGGTGAGCCTGTTCGGCTACGGCTTCTCGGCCTTCGTCGGCCTGGAATACGTGGGCAAGAAGCTGCACGAGCGCGTGCCCTTCGAGGTGCCGGGACTGAGCGAAATTCCCTTCGTCGGGCCCGCCTTCTTCAGGCATCACCCGATGGTCTACATCGCCATCGGCCTGATCGCGCTGACCATGTGGTTCCTGTACCGCAGCCGCGCCGGGCTGGTGCTGCGCGCGGTCGGCGAATCGCCGGAGTCGGCGCACGCGCTGGGCTACAAGGTGCGCTGGATCCGCCTGGCCGCGGTGATGGCCGGCGGCGCGCTGTGCGGCGTGGCCGGCGCCTTCCTGTCGGTGGTGTACGCGCCGCTGTGGGTCGAGGGGCTGGTGGCCGGCCGCGGCTGGATCGCGCTGGCGCTGACCACCTTCGCCACCTGGCGGCCGCTGCGCGTGCTGTTCGGCGCCTACCTGTTCGGCGGCGTGACCATGGCGCAGTTCGCGCTGCAGGGCGCGGGCGTCGACATCTCCAGCCAGTTGCTGGCGATGCTGCCGTACCTGTCGACGATCGTCGTGCTGGCCATCATCAGCCGCAACCCGGCCTGGATCCGCATCAACATGCCGGCCTCGCTGGGCAAGCCCTTCCACCCCGGCGCCTAGAATCGCCGCGCGCTTTCCCGCACCCGCCCGCAACCCTCGAAGGAGCCCCGTCCCCATGAGCCAGATCAACAAACGCACCCTGCTGGGCCTGACCGCCGCTGCCGCGCTGACCCTCGTGGTGGGCTGCGGCAAGAAGGAAGAGGCGGCGCCGCAGGCGGCTGCGCCGGCATCGGCTGCGGCGCCGGCCGCGGCCGAGCCGCTGAAGGTGGCCTGGGTCTACGTCAGCCCGGTCGGCGACGGCGGCTGGACCTACGGGCACGACCTGGGCCGCAAGGCGGTGGAAGCCGAATTCGGCGACAAGGTCAAGACCAGCTTCGTCGAGAAGGTGCCCGAAGGCGCCGACGCCGAGCGCGTGCTGCGCGACCTCGCAGCCCAGGGCAACAAGCTGATCTTCACGACCTCGTTCGGCTTCATGGAGCCGACGATCAAGGTGGCGCAGGAATTCCCCGACGTCAAGTTCATGCACGCCACCGGCTACAAGACCGCGCCCAACGTCGGCGTCTACGACGTGAGCTTCTACGAAGACGCGTACATCTCCGGCCTGATTGCCGGCGCGACCACCAAGACCAACATACTGGGCTTCGTCGGCGCGTTCCCGATCCCCGAGGTGCTGCGCAACCTGAACGCCTTCACGCTGGGCGCGCAGGCGGTCAATCCGAAGGTCCAGACCAAGGTGGTGTGGATCAACAGCTGGTTCGATCCGCCGAAGGAAGCCGAGGCCGGGCAGAGCCTGGTCAACGCCGGCGCCGACGTGGTGCTGGCGCACGCCGACTCGTCGGCGGTGCTGCAGACGATGGAAAAGCTCGGCAAGCACGGCTTCGGCTGGGATTCGGACATGAGCGCCGTCGCGCCCAAGGCGCACCTGGCGTCCAACGTCATGCACATGGCGCCGGTCTACATCAAGTACGTCAAGGAAGTGATGGACGGCACCTGGAAGCCCGAGCGCACGATCTTCGGCACCAAGGAAGGCGTCAACGAGGTCATCAAGATCACCGACAACATCCCCGAAGACCTGAGAAAGCGCATCGACACCGTCAAGGCGGGGCTCAAGGACGGCAGCTTCGCGGTCTTCACCGGACCGATCGTCGACAACACCGGCAAGGAACGCCTGGCCCAGGGCGTGGTCGCCGACCAGGCGTGGAAGGACAGCGTCGACTTCTTCGTCAAGGGTGTCGAGGGCAAGGTACCGAGCGGGAAGTAAGGCCGGGCACCGTCAGCGGACCGGCGGAGCCGGATCCGCGGCGGCCGCTCGAGAATGCCGCTGAATCTGCGATGAGCGCACTGTCCGACTGGTGGTTGCCGCTGGCGGCCGCCACCGGCATGGCCTGCGGCCGCTGCCTGTCGGCCCACCACTTCGAGCAGCCGCTGGTGCTGTGGCAGGGCGACGGCGGGCCGGCGGTGTTCGACGACCGCTGCCCGCACCGCGGCGCCAGCCTGTCGCTGGGCCGCGTGCAGGGCGCGACGCTGGAATGCCCGTATCACGGCTGGCGCTTCGCCCACGATGGCCGCTGCGTCGCCGTGCCGGCGGTGCCGGGCTTCCAGCCGCCGGCCGGCCACGGCGCGCGCCGCTGGCAGCTGCTGCAGCGCCACGGCCTGCTGTGGGCGGCGGGCGCGTCGGCGGCGCAGGCCGAACCCTACGCGCCGCCGCCGCTGGACGAGTTGCCGCGCAAGCGCGTGCTGTGCGGGCCATTCGACGTGGCCACCAGCGCGCCGCGCGTGGTCGAGAACTTCCTGGACACCGCGCACTTCGGCTTCGTGCACGAAGGCTGGCTTGGCACGCGCGAGCATGTCGAGGTGCCGGCCTACGAGGTCGAACCCGACGCGCTCGGCCGCCCCGGCGTGCCGCACTACCGCGCCTGGCAACCGCAGGCCAGTTCGGCGGCCACCGGCGGCGCCTGGATCGACTACCGCTACCAGCTGCTGTCGCCACTGTCGGCGCTGCTGCACAAGCGCGCGGGCGCGGCGGACGGCTTCGAAGAGGCCTACGTGCTGTGGACGGCGCCCACCGGCCGCGAAAGCTGCCGCGCCTGGTTCACCATCGCCACCGCCGACGCAGGCGCCGACGCCGAGGTGCTGCGCCGTTTCCAGCAGACCATCTTCGCGCAGGACCAGCCGGTGCTCGAATCGCAGCGCCCGCGCGAGCTGCCCTTGTCCGGCGGCGAGCTGCACAGCGCGGCCGACCGCTTCAGCGCCGCCTACCGCCGCTGGCTGCGCGGCATCGGCTTCGCGTATGGCTGCTGTTGAGCCGAACGCTGCAAGGACACGCCATGAACCCCATCGACTTCGAAGCCATCCCGCGCGAGCGGCTGCCCGAGCTGCTGCGCACCATGCCCAAGGCCGAACTGCACCTGCACATCGAGGGTTCGCTCGAACCGGAGCTGATCTTCCGCCTGGCGCAGCGCAACGGCGTCGCGCTGCCGTATCCCGGCGTCGAGGCGCTGCGCGCGGCCTATGCGTTCACCGACCTGCAGAGCTTCCTCGACATCTACTACGCCGGCGCCAGCGTGCTGCTGCACGAGCAGGACTTCTTCGACATGGCCTGGGCCTACTTCGAGCGCGCCGCGGCCGACGGCGTGGTGCATGCGGAAATCTTCTTCGACCCGCAGACGCACACCGAGCGCGGCGTGGACATGCGCACGGTGATCGTCGGCCTGGAACACGCCTGCCGCCGCGCCCACGCCGAGTTCGGCCTGAGCGCGAAGCTGATCCTGTGCTTCCTGCGCCACTCGAGCGAGGAGGCGGCCTTCGCCACGCTGCAGCAGGCGCTGCCCTACAGGCACCACTTCATCGGCGTCGGCCTCGATTCCAGCGAACTCGGCCATCCGCCCGAGAAGTTCGCGCGCGTGTTCGCGAAGTGCCGCGAGCTCGGTCTGCATGTCGTGGCCCATGCCGGCGAGGAAGGGCCGCCCGAATACATCCGCAGCGCGCTGGACGTGCTGCAGGCCGAGCGCATCGACCACGGCGTGCGCTGCGTCGAAGACCCCGCGCTGCTGCAGCGGCTGGCCGCGAGCCGCACGCCGCTGACCGTGTGCCCGCTGTCCAACGTCAAGCTGCGCGTCTTTCCGGACCTGGCCGCGCACAACCTGAAGACGCTGCTGGACGCCGGCCTGTGCGCCACCGTCAACAGCGACGACCCGGCCTACTTCGGCGGCTACGTCAACGACAACTACCTGCAGACCTTTGCCGCGCTGCCGGCGCTGACGGTACGCGACGCCTGGCAGCTGGCGGCCAACAGCTTCGAGGCCAGCTTCGCCGATGCGGCCCACAAGGCGCAGTGGCGGCAGCAGCTCGACGCCGTGTTCGCCGCAGCGGGATGAAAGACAGAAGAGGGAAGAGGGAAGAGGGAAGAGGGCGGCGGCATAAATAGCTAGCTATCCATATGGCCGGCAGCTACAATGGCAACATCAAGAGCTGCCGGTGCCGGCGTGCATGCCATGACCGAAGTTGCGCTGTTCGAAGCGAAGAACCGCTTGTCGGAACTGATCGATCGTGTCGTCGCCGGCGAGGTGATCGCGATCACCCGCCGCGGCAAGGTCGTGGCCCGGCTGACGCCTGCCGACGACGAAGCCGGGCGCCGCGGCGCGCTGCAGGCCATTGCCGCTTTGCGCGCCGCGCGGCAAGGAGTCAGCCTGGGCAGCCTGAAGAGCCGGGACCTGATTCGCGAAGGCCGCCGTTGAGCGCCTTCGTCGTCGATGCCTCGGTCGCAGCCGCCTGGCTGCTGCCCGAGGAGGCGACGCCGTACACGGAGGCGATGCTCGCCGCCATCGCGGACGGCGGTGTATGGGCGCCGGCGCTGTGGCTGCTCGAGATCGGCAACCTGCTGCTCAGCGCCGAACGCCGCCGGCGCATCGACGCAGCCAAGCGTATCGAGCTGGTCGCGGCGGCCGCGGCATTGCCGCTGCGCATCGACCGCGAACTGCCGGACCTGGTGGCGCTGGATGCGCTGGCGGCGGCGTACCGCCTCACCAGCTACGACGCGATCTACCTCGAGCTGGCTCGACGCCGGGCCTTGCCTCTGGCGACGCTGGACCGCAAGCTGCTGGCTGCAATGCAGAGTGTGGGCGTGCCGCGCGCCGCCGCCTGAGGCCCAGCCGTCACAGCAGCCCGTGCCGCGCCGCCAGCGCCATCAGGCGCCGCACCTCGCGGTCGTGCACGCCGCGTTCGCGCAGCGCGTGCGCGGTCGAAGCCAGGTACTGCAGCGTGCTGCCGTAGCGGCCGCTGGCATGGCGCAGGATGTGCAGCATCTCGTCGTCGGCGATGCGGCCCATGAAGGCCTCGCTGCGCCGGCTCAGCGTGAAGGCCAGCGCCTGCACCTCGCCCTGCGGCGTGCGCACCGGCAGCCAGCGCGGGTCGTAGACGCCGGTGGGCATCTCGCGCGCCCACAGCTGCTCCAGTTCTGCTTCGGCGTGCTCGCGCCGCAGCCTGAAGACCATGCCGCGGCAGGCGCCGCCGGGCAGCAGCGCGAACACCAGCCCCGGCTGCTGCGGCGTGCCGCGGTTGACGCGCGAGCGCATGCGCAGTGCGCGGTGCCAGCCGTGCACCAAGGCGCTGCGCTGCTCGGCGGCTTCGAATTCCTGGCGCCAGATCAGCGACGCATAGCCGAAAACCCACAGCTCGCCGCGCCCGGCCCATTGCGCGCGCGCCTGCTGCAGCATGCGCGCCGGGTCGCGGCCGGGAAGCGGCGGCGGCAGCTCGAGCATCGCGTGCGTCACAGTTGCACCACGACGTGCACGACGCCGCCGCTGTGGCGCGTCTGCGTCGCCAGGCCGCAGCGCTTGAACACCGCCAGCATCGGCGCATTGCCCGCCAGCACCTCGGCCGTGAAGCGGCCGATGCCGTGGCGCCGCGCGATCCCCGCCAGCGCCTGCAGCAGCCGGCCGGCCAGGCCCTGGCGCTGGAAATCCTCCTCGATGGTGAAGGCCACCTCGGCCTCGCGCACACCATCGGCGGCGGTGTCGGCGACATAGGTGGCGCTGCCGATCACCGTCTCGTCGCCGCCGCTGCCGATCGTCGCCACCAGCGCCGCCAGCCGCACCCCGTCGATGCGGTCGATGCGCTCCAGCGGCCCTTCGGGCAGCGTCGTGCGCAAGGAGAAGAAGCGCGTGTAGATCGACTGGCGGTCGAGCCGGGAGAAGGCCTCGATCAGGCGCTGCTTGTCGTCGGGGCGCATCAGCCGGATGGTCACCGGCCGGCCGTCGCGCAGCGCCGCCGCTGCTTCGAAATGGAAATCGTCCTGGGTCGGGCTCATGTCTGAAGGGCGGGCCGGCGGAGCATAAAGCGTCTGAACGCACGACGCGGCCGCCGCGACTACAGCCGCAGCCGGCTGCGGCGTGTCAACCGAAGCGGGCCGTGAAATCGTTATGCTCCAACCATCCGCCGCGCGCCGCCGCGACCGTGAAAGGCTTCGTCGATGAAACTCAGGTCCACGTTCTGCGCCACGCTGGCGCTGACCCTGGCCGCCCCGCTGGCGCTGCAGGCGCAGACGCCGCCGCAGGCGGCTGCTGCGCCGGCCGCGCCGGCGGCGCCGGCGCCCTTCACGCAGGGCGAGCTCGAGCAGATGCTGGCGCCGATCGCGCTGTATCCGGACGCGCTGCTGTCGCAGATGCTGATGGCTTCGACCTACCCGCTGGAGATCGTCGAAGCCGCGCGCTGGCGCAAGGAGCACGCGGCCCTGGAGGGCGAAGCCCTGCAGAACGCGCTGCAGGCGCAGACGTGGGACGAAAGCGTCAAGTCGCTGACGGCCTTCCCCGACGTGCTGGAGCGCATGAACAAGGATCTGGCCTGGACGCAGAAGCTGGGCGACGCCTTCCTCGGCCAGCAGCAGCAGATGCTGGACGCGGTGCAGGCCCTGCGCCGCAAGGCCAAGGACAGCGGCCACCTCGAGAGCAACCCGCAGCAGACGGTCAAGGTCGAGACGCAGGAAAGCAAGCAGGTCATCGTCATCGAGCCGGCGAATCCGCAGGTGGTGTACGTGCCGACCTACCAGCCCACCGTGGTCTACGGCGGCTGGGGCTATCCGGCTTATCCGCCGTACTACCCGCCGTACTGGTACCCGGTGGCCACGCCCTTCGTCAGCGGCTTCTTCTGGGGCGTGGGCATTGCCGCCGGCGCGGCGCTGTGGGGCGGCGTCAACTGGGGCCACGGCGACATCAACATCGACATCGACCGCCACAACAACTTCAACCGCACCAACATCAGCAACAAGAACTGGGAGCACAAGGCCCAGCACCGCGGCTCGGTGCCGTACCGCGACACCGGCTCGCGCCAGAAGTACCAGGCCGGCGACCGCCAGGCCGCGGCGGCGCGCGAGCAGTTCCGGGGGCGCGACGATTCGCTGGGCGGCGCGGGTCTGAGCGACCGCTCCGGCTTGAACCAGGCACGCAACGATCCGGCGGTGCGCGATGCCGCGGCGCGCGACCGTGCCGGTGCCGGCGCGGGTGATCGCGGCGGCGCGGCAGCCGGCACGCGCGATGTCGGTGCGGCCAACCGCGGCGGCGCCGGTGCCGGCACGCGCGACCTCGGCGGCGCAGGCGGCCAGCGCGCGGCGCCGTCCAACGTCGATCGCGGCGGCGCCTTCGCGGGCGGCAACGGTGCGCAGACGCGCGCCGCATCCGACCGCGGGCGTTCCAGCATGGGTGCGGCACCGCGCCCCAGCGGCGGTGGCGCGGCACGCGGCGGCGGTGGGGGTGGACGCGGCGGCGGCGGACGGCGGTGAGGCCAGCGAAGGACGACACGATGAAGATGCTCCAATTCCCGGCTCTCCCGGCTCTCCCGGCTCTCCCGGCTCTCCCGGCTCTCCCGGCGCGGGCAGCCCGCCTGGGCAGCGCACTGGCACTGGCCCTGGCTTGCACGCTGGCCTCGGCGGCCACGGCGGCCGATGCGCCGCAGAGCGCGGCGGCGGCGGCCGTCAAGGCGGCGCCGAAGCGCGTGTACTTCGCCACGCCCGACGAAGGCTTCGCGGCGCTGGTCGCGGCCCTGCGCCAGACCGACTTCAAGGCGGTGGACCGGCTGCTCGGCCCCGGCCACCAGCGCGTCACCGATTCCGGCGACAGCGCCGCCGACCGCGAGGCCGCGCAGCGTTTCGTCGCCGACTACGACGCCAAGCACCGCATCGATCTTGCCGGCGATGCCAAGGCACTGCTCAGCGTCGGCGATGCCGACTGGCCGATGCCGATCCCGCTGGTCAAGCAGGCCTCGGGCTGGGCCTTCGACGCCGATGCCGGCGAGGAAGAACTGCTCGCGCGGCGCATCGGGCGCAACGAGCTCGATGCGATGCAGGTCTGCCTGGCCTTCGTCGACATGCAGCGCGACTACGCTGCGCAGGACCACAGCGGCAACGGTCTGCTCGAATACGCCAAGCGGCTGGTGTCGACGCCGGGCAAGCGCGACGGCCTGTACTGGCCGGCCAAGGCCGGCGAGCCGCCAAGCCCGGCCGGCCCGCGCCTGGCGGCGGCCAACGTGCAGCCGAAGGGCGGCAAGGGCAAGCCCAGCCCCTTCCACGGCTACTACTTCCGCATCCTCACCGCGCAGGGCGAGCATGCGCCCGGCGGCAAGCGCAACTACATCGTCGACGGCCGGCTGATCGGCGGCGTGGCGCTGCTCGCCTGGCCGGCCAGCCACCTGAGCTCGGGCGTGAAGACCTTCCAGTGCAGCCTCGACGGCGCGATCTACGAGCGCGACCTGGGCCCCGACACCCCGGCGCAGGTGCGCAGGATCGACGCCTTCGATCCCGGCCCCGGCTGGTCGCGCGCCAAGTAGGCCGCGCGTGCCTGCGGCGACAGCCCCGGCGGCGGCGCTGAAGGCCCCGCGCGCCGCCGCGGTGGCGGGCATCCTGTTCTCTGTGCTGCTCATCGTCAGCGTGATGCTGGTGCGCGTGTCGGTGCCGGCCGATCCGCGCGAGGCCGGCAGCTGGTTGACGACGCGCGCATCGACCGTGGCGCTGGCGATGAACCTGGTGCCGCTGTCCGGCATCGCCTTCCTGTGGTTCATCGGCGTGCTGCGCGATCGGCTCGGCACGCACGAGGACCGCCTGTTCGCCACCGTGTTCCTCGGCAGCGGGCTGCTGTTCCTGGCGATGCTGTTCCTGTCGGCGGCCACGGCCGGCGGCCTCGTGCTGCTGCATGCCGCGGACCCGCAGCGCTTCGCCGGCTCGCAGACCTTCGCCTTCGGGCGCGTGATCGTCTACGAGATCGTCAACGTCTACGCGCTGAAGATGGCGGCGGTGTTCATGATGGTGGTCTCGACGCTGGCGCTGCGCACGCGCTTCCTGGCGCGCTGGGTCGCCTTCGCCGGCTACGCGGTGGCGCTGGCGCTGATGCTCAACAGCCGCTACGTCGAATGGATGCTGTTGAGCTTCCCGCTGTGGGTGCTGCTGGTCAGCCTGTTCATCCTCTGGGACAACCTGCACGTGCCGCGTGACGCCAAGCGGTGATGCGGCCGCCGCGCCCGGCGCCTCGCACGAGGGCCGCGGGTGAGCGGGCTATCATCCCGCCGCTTTTTTGCCGCCGCTTTTTTGCCGCCGTTTCCGCTGCCTTCCACGCTGTGTTTGCGCGCCGTTCTGCCGTCGTTCTTTGCGCATTGTTTTTGATCTGAAGCGGCGCGGCGCCGACTCCCATGCTCCGAACCGACCGATCCCCGCGCGTGGTGCACGCCGTGAACGTGGCGCAGCCTGCGCCCGCCGTGCGCGTCCTCGGCCGCCTGCGGCGGCGAGTTCGGCGCCGCGGCCCCCGCCGCGCGGCGCGTTCCGCGCCCGCCGCCCCGCCCCCGGCCCCGCGCCGCGCCCGCGCTGCTGCCGCGGGGGGCCCCCGCCCCCGGCGAGCCGGCGCCGCCCGCCGCCGCGGCGTCGGCCGCGCAGCCCGTGCCGGCCGTGCCGCCCAAGGCGCGGCCGCGCATCGGCCTGGTGCTGTCCGGCGGCGGCGCGCGCGGCGCCGCGCACATCGGCGTGCTCGAGGTGCTGGAAGAGCTGCGCGTGCCGATCGACCTGATCACCGGCACCAGCATGGGCTCGATCGTCGGCGGCTCGTATGCCTCGGGGCAGACCGTGGACAACATGGCGCGCGACGTGCAGCAGATCAAGACCGAGACGCTGGCCCGCGACCAGCCGCCGCGCGCGGAGATCTCGGTCCACCTGAAGCAGGAAGACTGGCTCGACTTCATCGGCCCGCAGTTCGGCTACCGCGACGGCTCGCTGCTGCTGCCCAAGGGCGCGATCACCGGCGTGGCGCTGGAAGCCGTGCTGCGCGAGCTGGCGCTGGCCAAGGGCGACTGGAACTTCGACAAGCTGCCGATCCCGTTCCGCGCCATCGCCACCGACGTGGTCAGCGGCCAGATGACGGTGCTGAAGTCCGGCGACCTGGCCACCGCCATGCGCGCCAGCATGTCGGTGCCGGGGGCGATCGCGCCCGTGACCATCGACGGCAAGATGCTGGTCGACGGCGGCCTGACGCGCAACCTGCCGGTGGACGTGGCGCGTGCGATGGGTGCCGACGTGGTCATCGCCGTCAACCTGGGCACGCCGCTGCTGCCGCGCGACCAGATCGCCTCGGCCTTCAGCGTGGCGCTGCAGATGTTGAACATCCTGACCGAGCAGAACGTGCAGGCCTCGCTGGCGTCGCTGAAGCCGAGCGACGTGCTGATCCTGCCGGAGCTGGGCGACTTCTCGGCCGGCGACTTCGACAACATGCCGAGCACCATCCCCATCGGCGAAGCCGCGGCGCGCAAGGTGGCCGAACAGCTGCGCCGCTACAGCCTGCCGCCCGAACAGTACGCCGAGCACCGCGCGCGCCAGGTGCGCGTGGCCGTCGCCGACACGCGCCCGGTGGACGAGATCCGCGTCGAGGGGCTCGAGCGCGTCAACGAGCAGGTGGTCGTGCAGCGCATGGAGACCACCGCCGGCGCGCCGCTGGACGTGGCCACGCTCGACCTGGACATGCGGCGCATCTACGGCCGCGGCGACTTCGAGCACGTCGGCTACCAGCTGATCGACGAGCCCGGCCACCGCATCCTGGCGGTGCAGGCGGTGGAGAAGTCCTGGGGGCCGACCTACGTGCGCTTCGGCCTGGGGCTGTCCAGCGACTTCCGCGGCGACAACGCCTTCAACCTGCTGGCCAGCATCCGCCGCACCTGGCTCAACCGCCTGGGCGGCGAGTGGCGCGCCGACGTCCAGGTGGGCAACGACGGCATGTTCTTCACCGAGTTCTACCAGCCCGTGGTGCCGAGCCAGTACTTCTTCATCGCACCGCGGCTGACCTGGCTGCGCGGGCCGGCCGACATCTACGGTGGACCCGACGGCGACAACCTGACGGCGCGCTACAACGTCGACATCGCCACCGCCGGCGTCGACCTGGGCACGCTGTTCACCAAGTACGGCGAGCTGCGCGTCGGCCTGTTCGGCGGCCGCGCGGATGCCGATCTGCAGGTCGGCTCGCCGGTCCTCGCCAAGTACGGCATCAAGCGCGATGTCGGCGCGCTGCGCACACGGCTGTTCATCGACCAGCTGGACAGCGTCAGCTTCCCGCGCAGCGGCTACCACCTCGATGCGCAAGTGCTGGCGTCGAGCACGCAACTCGGCGCCAGCGACAGCTACAACCGCTGGAATCTGCTGTTCACCGCCGCCCGATCCTTCGGCGCGCACACCTTCAACGTGGCGCTGGCCGGCGGCGGCGCGGTCGGCGGCAACCCGCTGCCGGGCTACGACTACCTCAGCTACGGCGGCTTCATGCGCATGACCGGCTACCGCGACGGCCAGCTGCGCAACGATGCGATGAGCTACGGCCGGCTGACCTACATGCACCGGCTGCTGCAGGTTCCGCTGCTCGAAGGCGTGTACGGCGGCGGGTCGCTGGAGGTCGGGCGCTTCGGCTCGCCGCTGGTGCCTACCGGCATCCAGGGCAACCTCGCGTCGGGCAGCCTGTTCCTGGCGGCGGACACGCCGCTGGGCCCGGCCTATCTGGCCTATGGCCGCACCTGGGACGGCAACAGCAACGTCTACTTCTTCCTCGGCCGGCCTTGGCGCTGAGGCCGGCTGCGCACTGCGCACGCCGCTGCCCTATGCTGCGGCCTTTGCCACACGAAGGAGATGACATTCCGATGCAGCCGCACCTGCGCATCGCCCGGCCGGTGAGCGACCTTGCCCGCGCCGAGGCTCAGTACGTGGAGGGCCTGGGCCTGCGGGTGCTTGGCCGCTGCACCGGGCACGACGGTTTCGACGGCGTCATGCTCGGCCTGAACGGCGCCGGCTGGCATCTGGAGTTCACGCGATGCCGCGAGCGCCCGGCGCAGCCGGTGCCGACGGCGCAGGACCTGCTGGTGTTGTACCTGCCCGAGCGCGGCGATTGGGAGCAGCGTTGTGCGCAGCTGCAGGCCGCCGGCTTCCAGCCGGTGGCCTCGGCCAATCCGTGGTGGCAGCGGCAGGGGCGCAGCTTCGCCGACGGCGACGGCTACCGCGTGGTGCTGCAGCACGGCGCGTGGCCGGCCAAGGGCGATGCGCGGCCGGTGGTCGACTACGACGCGCTCGAACAGGCGCTGCACTGGACCAGCACCTACGACGACGACCAGCGTGCGCTGGTGTCGCGCACCAGCGCCGAGGTCTTCCTGGCCGGCATCTACGGCGCCGAAGGCGACCTGCCGGCCGACGTCAGCGACCCGGCGCTGTACGTCGCGGTGCCGCACCGTCACGACCTGGACCTGGGCCGTCCGCTGATGCGGCGCTTCTGCGCCGAGCAGCTGGAGCCGGCGCTGGCCGCGCGGGTCGAGGGCCTGTTCCGCCGCGCCGGCGCCTACGGCCGCTTCCAGGAACTGCTGCAGCACCAAGGGCAGCTCGAGGCCTGGTTGGCCTACGAGGCCGAGGCCACCGAGCGCGCGTTGCGCGGCTGGTGCGAGTCGGTCGGTGTGCTGCTCGGGCCGCGCCGCGGCGGCGAGCGAAGCTGAGGCTCAGGGCCTGGCCGCGGCGCTGGTCCGATCCAGGGCGAGCGCGACGAAATCGACGAAGGCCCTGACGCGCACCGCCAGCTGGTGGCGCTGCGGCCAGACCGCATGGATGTCGGCATCGGGCGCGTGGTGCTGCGGCAGCACCTGCACCAGCCGGCCGTTCTTCAGGTAGCGGTCGATGTCCCATTCGGCGCGCATCAGGATGCCGTGGCCGTCCAGCGCCCAGTTGACCGCGATCTCGCCGTCGTTGGTCGTCAGGTTGCCGCGCGTCTTCACGGTCTCGGTGGCGGCACGCGGGCCGCGGCCGCTGGACAGGCGCCACACGCCGTAGGCCTCTTCGCCCTGGCGGATGCCGATGCAGTTGTGGCGCACCAGGTCGCCGGGCACCTTGGGCGTGCCGTGCCGCGCCAGGTAGGCCGGCGCCGCGCACAGCAGGCGGCGGTTCGGCGCGATGCGCCTGGCGATGACGCGCGCATCGGGCGGCGCGCCGAAGCGGATGCAGACGTCGAAGGCGTCGTCGGTCAGCGGCGGCGGGTTGACCGACAACTGCAACTGCACCTCGAGCTGCGGATGCTTGCGCACGAAGCGCGAGATCAGCGGCGCGACGTGGCTGCGGCCGAAGCCCAGCGTCGCGTTGACGCGCAGCAGGCCGCGCGGCATGGCCTTGGCGCTGCCGAGCAGCTGCTCCATGTCGTCGATCTCGCCGAGGATGCGGCGCGCGCGTTCCAGGTAGACCTCGCCCTCGGGCGTCAGGCTCATGCGGCGCGTGCTGCGGTTCACCAGCGGCAGGCCCAGCCGCGCCTCCATCAGCGCCAGGTGCTTGCTCACTGCCGGCGTCGTGATGCCCAGCTCGCGCGCCGCGGCGCCCAGGCTGCCGGCGCGCGCCAGCGTCGAGAAGAAGCCCAGGTCGGCGGCTTGGATGCGCGGTGCCATGCGGCCTCCGGATTGTTGAATGCAGGTTAAGAATGGATTCACTCCAGCGGTGAATATGCGCGCCGTCCGCGGCCTACAGTCGTGCCATCGACCGCTCACCCCCATACGGAGACAAGCCATGAAGACCTACCGCATCGCCACCATTCCCGGCGACGGCATCGGCAAGGAAGTCGTGCCCGCCGGCCGGCAGGTCCTCGAAGCCCTGGCCGCGGCCCGCGGCGGCTTCGGCTTCGAATTCGAGAACTTCGACTGGAGCGGCGACCACTTCCGCGCCCACGGCGTGATGATGCCGGACGACGGCCTGGAGGCGCTTAGGGCCAAGGACGCGATCCTCTTCGGCTCGGCCGGCGATCCGCACATCCCCGACCACGTCACGCTGTGGGGGCTGCGGCTGAAGATCTGCCAGGGCTTCGACCAGTACGCCAACGTGCGGCCGACGCGCATCCTGCCCGGCATCGACGCGCCGCTGAAGCGCTGCGCGCCCGAGGACCTGAACTGGATGATCGTGCGCGAGAACTCCGAAGGCGAGTACTCCGGCGTCGGCGGCCGCGTGCACCAGGGCCACCCGATCGAGGCCGCCACCGACGTGTCGATCATGACCCGCGCCGGCGTCGAGCGCATCCTGCGCTTCGCCTTCGAGCTGGCGCGCAGCCGCCCGCGCAAGCAGCTGACGGTGGTGACCAAGAGCAACGCGCAGCGCCACGCGATGGTGATGTGGGACCAGATCGCCGCCGAGGTGGCGCGCGACTTCCCGGACGTGCGCTGGGACAAGGAACTGGTCGACGCGATGACGGCGCGCATGGTCAACAAGCCGGCGACGCTCGACACCATCGTCGCCACCAACCTGCATGCCGACATCCTGTCCGACCTGGCCGCCGCGCTGGCCGGCAGCCTGGGCATCGCGCCCACCGGCAACATCGACCCGCAGCGCCGCTACCCGAGCATGTTCGAGCCGATCCACGGCTCGGCCTTCGACATCATGGGCCAGGGCCTGGCCAATCCCGTGGGCACCTTCTGGTCGGTGGTGATGATGCTGGAGCACCTGGGCGAGGCCGAGGCGGCGCGCCAGTTGATGCAGGCCATCGAGCAGGTCACCGCCAACCCGGCGCTGCACACCCGCGACCTGGGCGGCACGGCCACCACGGCGCAGGTCACGCAGGCGGTGTGCGGGCTGCTCGCCGGCGCTGCGCAGCGCAAGGCGGCCTGAGCCGCCGCATCCCTTCGCATCCACGCATTCACAGCGGCCCTAAAGGCGCCGCCGGTGGGCTGGCGCCCGCCACCCCAGCAAGGAGACAGACATGAAGCGCATCCCTCTGAACCGGCGCCACGCCGTGCAGGCCATCGCCGTGGTTTTGGCAAGCCTTGGCGGCAGCGCGATGGCGCAGGCCTGGCCGAGCAAGCCGGTGACGCTGGTCGTGCCTTTCCCGGCCGGCGGCACCACCGACGTGCTGGCGCGCGCGCTGGCCGACAAGCTGACGCCGGCCCTGGGCCAGACCGTGATCGTCGAGAACAAGCCCGGTGCCGGTGCCACGCTGGGTGCGGACTACGTCGCCAAGTCCAGGCCCGACGGCCATACGCTGCTGGTCGGCGCGGTGCACCACACCATCGCCTCCAGCGTCTACAAGAAGCTGCCCTACGACTTCCAGAAGGACCTGGCGCCGATCACGACGATCGCGCTGGTGCCGAACGTGCTGGTGGTCAACGCCGGCACGCCGGTGAAGAACGTGGCCGAGCTGGTGGCGATGCTGAAGGCCAAGCCCGGGCACTACAACTACGGCTCCAACGGCAATGGCACCGCGCAGCACCTGATCGGTACGCAGTTCCAGAACCTCACCGGCACCGACATCGCGCACATCCCCTACAAGGGCAGCGGCCCGCTGGTCACCGACCTGATCGGCGGCCAGGTGACGATGTCCTTCGATACGGTGACGCCGGTGCTGCCGCACATCAAGAGCGGCAAGCTGCGCGCGCTGGCCGTCACCACGGCAAAGCGCTCGTCGGCGCTGCCGGAGGTGCCGACGCTCGACGAGGCCGGGCTGAAGGGCTTCGACATCGGCACCTGGTTCGGCGTGCTCGCGCCTGCCGCCACGCCCAAGGAGGTGCTGGTGCGGCTGAACACCGAGATGGTCAAGGCGATCCAGTCGCCCGAGTTCCGCAAGCGCATGGAAGAGATCGGCGCCGAACCGGTGGGCAACAGCGCCGACCAGATGGCGCTGCAGATCAAGAGCGAAACCGAGAAGTTCGCCAAGCTGGTGAAGGATGCGAAGGTGACCATCGAGTAGCGTCAGCCGGCGCAAACCCTCGCCGCGGCGCGCGGCGGATCCAGTCTCAGTTCATGTACAGGAAGCGCTGAAAGCCGACGAACACCTGCCGCACCAGGTGGGGTTGGCCCAGTTCGGCAAAGGCGTCCGGCAGCGCCCGGTACTTCAGGCGCAGCAGCGGCGAGAGCTTCTCCTGGTCCAGTTCGCCGACGCCTTGCCGGACGTACTGCGACAGCACGAAGTCGATGAATGCCTGCTGCTTGCCGCTGAACTCGCCCGCGGCCCGCTGCCGCGCGTGCTCGGCCCGCTGTTGCCTGGACTGCGGCGCCGCGGCAAAGGCCACATAGGCCAGCACATCGAAGAGGTCGCTGTGCTCGGCCTCGATGATCTTCTGCATCTGCGCCAGCGGTTCCTTGCCGAAGCCGCGCTCCGCCAGCTCGGCCAGCAGGTTCCTTCGCGTGTCCGGGTCGCCCCACAGCTCGCGCAGCTGGTCCTCGTTGCTGAAGAAATCGGGCAATGCACCGAACAGCGATTCGAGGAACTGCGCTGCGGACATCGGCCGCCCGTCGGCGCTCCAGAACGCGGTGGCCGCCATGTGCTGGATCGCGCGCTCCTTGCCGTCGGCCAGCTTGACCTGGATGCGCGCCGGGCGCGGTTCGGCGTAGGGCGGCGGCGCCGGTTCGCTCGCCAGCGGCACGCCGTCGCGCGGCGGCCGCGTTTCCGCTACCGGGTCTGGAGCGAGCGGCTCGCCGTCCCACTGCGGATCGCTGAAATGGTGGTGCGCCTTGACGAAGTCGACGATCGTGAAATGGTCCTTGCCGTCGTACAGGCGGGTGCCGCGGCCGATGATCTGCTTGAACTCGATCATCGAAGCCACCGGCCGCAGCAGCACGATGTTGCGCACGTTGCGCGCATCCACGCCGGTGGACAGCTTCTGCGACGTGGTCAGCACCGTCGGAATGCTCTTTTCGTTGTCCTGGAAGTCGCGCAGGTACTGCTCGCCCAGGGCGCCGTCGTCGGCCGTCACGCGCACGCAATACAGCGGGTCGGCGCTGGTCTTCATCTGGTTGATCAGGTCGCGTACCGCCAGCGCATGGCTCTGTGTGGCGCAGAACACGATCGTCTTCTCGCGCGGGTCGATCAGCGACATCAGCAGCCTGACGCGATAGGCCTCGCGCTCCTTGATCTCGATGATGCGGTTGAAGTCCTTCTCTGCGTAGCGCCTGCCGGCCTCGATGTCGCCCTGTACCACCAGGTCGTCGGGCGTGTAGACGTACTCGTCCAGCGTGGTGGCGATCTGCCTGAGCTTGAACGGCGTCAGAAAGCCGTCGTTGATGCCCTCCTTCAGCGAGTACACGAACACCGGCTCGCCGAAGTAGGCATAGGTGTCGGCGTTGATGGTGCGCTTGGGCGTGGCCGTCAGCCCCAGCTGCACGGCGGGTGCGAAGTAGTCGAGGATGGCGCGCCAACTGCCTTCGTCGTTGGCGCCGCCGCGGTGGCATTCGTCGATGACGATGAAGTCGAAGAAGTCGGCCGGGTAGTCGCCGAAGTAGGGCGCAGGTTTCCCGTCCACCGGCGGGCCGCTCATGAAGGTCTGGAAGATGGTGAAGAAGATGCTGCCGTTCTTCGGCACCCGGCCGGTCCTGCGGATGTCGTCGGGCGCAATGCGCACCAGCGCATCGTCGGTAAAAGCCGAGAAGGCGTTGTAGGCCTGGTCGGCCAGGATGTTGCGGTCGGCCAGGAACAGGATGCGCGGGCGCCGCGACGGTGCCGCGCCGCTCTTCCAGTCGGCCAGGTTCCAGCGGCTGTGGAACAGCTTCCAGGCCAGCTGGAAGGCGATGAAGGTCTTGCCGGTGCCGGTGGCCAGCGTCAGCAGGATGCGCTCGCGGCCCTCGGCGATGGCCTGCAGCACGCGCGCGATGGCGATGTCCTGGTAGTAGCGGCCCTGCCAGGTGCCGCCCTTGTCCTCGAAGGGCACGGCGGCGAAGCGCTCGCGCCAGGCGTTCGCCTCGGCGAAGGTCTGCGCCCACAGTTCGTCGGGGCCCGGGTAGCGGGCCAGCTCGCCTTCGGCACCGGTGGCCATGTCGATGCCGTAGATCGCCTGGCCGTTGGTGGCGTAGGTGAAGCGCAGCGCCAGCTTCGCGGCGTAGTGCTTGGCCTGGCCCACGCCTTCGGTGTGCGGCTTGTCCCAGGCCTTGGCCTCGATCACCGCCAGCTTGGTGTTGCGATGCACGAGCACGTAGTCGGCGACCTCGGCCTTGGCCCGCCCACCCTTGCCGCCGCCCTGCAGCCGGCCCAGCGTGATGCCGTGCTCGCGCAGCACGCGGCTGCCTTCCACCACGCCCCAGCCGGCGGCCTTCAGGGCCGGGTCGATGTGCTCGGCGCGGGTTTCGGCTTCGTTCATTCGATCACCGCCGCCCCAGAGGCCGGCAGCGCCACCTGGCTGCTGCCCGGAAACCGCGCCTGCAGTGCCGGCAGCAGCCGCCGCGACAGGTTCTCGTCGAGCAGCAGCTTCACACGGCCGCGGCGAGCCGGACCTCGTGCCGCTCGCGCTCGGCGGCGTAGGCCAGGCAGGCGCGGATGTGCTCGGGCGTGAGCTCGGGGTAGTCGGCCACGATCTGCTCGACCGTCTGCCCCTGAGCCAGCCAGCCCAGCACGTCACCGACGCTGATGCGCAGGTCGCGCACGCAGGGCCGGCCGCCGCGGCGCAGCGGGTCGACGGTGATCAGGGGGTGGCTCGGGTTCATGGGTAGATGCTCCCATACTCGGGCGACGGGGACAACCGGCTGCGGGCGGCAGGCTCGCGACAATTTTCGCTGCCCACCGTACGAGTGCGGCTGCCGGCGGGTGCCAGCAGTCTTCGGGGTCGGCCCGAGACGTTCCGTGCGGGTTTCGGCGATGTTGATGATCTGTGCGTCACACCTTGCGCGGCGGCTTCAAGGCCTTCTTCCCCGGGGGCGCCAGATAGTTGTCGCCGGAGACGACGCGCCGGCCCGTCTGGCCTTCCAGTTGCAGGCGCGCCCGCTTGGCGATGCCGCCACCGGCCTGTGCGGCGGCCTTGTTCGCGGGCATACCCGCGGCCTCGGTGTTTTCGGCGATCTGGCGCGTCGACAACTCGGCCAGCGCGGTGAAGATCAGTTCGGCCTCGGTCATGTGGTCGCGCAGGTTGTGGCTCTTCAGGCCCTTGATCTTCTTGTGCTGCTGGACACTGACGCCCGACCATTCCGTGTGGATGATGTTGGTCAGGATCGCGAACTCCTCGCCCTCCTTGATGTCGTGGCCGCGCCAGTAATCAGTGAGCTTGTTGCGCGTTTCCTGGCCCGTCATGCGCTGCTGAATCCACTTGTCGCTGCGGCCGTGCTGCTGCCAGGTCTGGCGCGCGCGGTCCAGCGACAGCGCCGGGTCGGCCATTTCCTGCATGCGCTCGTAGCCCACCTTGGCCAGCCACAGCTTGATGGGTTCGGCCTTGGGGCTGGGGATGCTTTGCACCAGGCGCAGCAGCGTCTGCGCCGTGGCGACGTCGGTGAGGTAGTGCTTGCCGTCCGCGGCGGGCAGCTTCAGTCGGTGACAGGCTGTCACCGACTCGCTGCCTTCCTTCTCGAGCCGCCGCTTCAGCTGGTTCCAGTACTTGCGCGCGGTCTGGTAGTCGGGCTGCTGCGTCAGCACCTGCACCACGTCCACCACCGAGAACCACCAGATCCCGGTCGCCTCGTCGTAGCTGCGGCGGATGGCCTGACCTTCGAACTCGGTGGGCAGGATCTTCATCGGGGCGATGGCTGGAGGGTGTGGGCTATAGGGCGCCAGTGAAGGCTTGGTGGAGCAGGGACTTCTTCAGTTCGTCGAGGGCAGACATTTTCTCCAGTTGGATCCTCGCAAGTCGCGAGCACTCGAACCGAAGGTTGTCGAAGCGGTCCACGATCTCAGCTTGTTGCTGGAGCGGGGGGAGAAGAACGGGCAGTTCTGAAATGATGCCCATGTTCAGCCCCGCCATGATTGACCCTTTGGCCTGCGCATCCAGATATTGGCGCGCGCGCTGGTCGTGCAGGAAGTAGCCATGCAGGAACTCAGGCAGGCACCTTTGCTTGTCCAGAGTGATGCAGCAGAGGTGTTTTGTGTTGATCGCCAGCGGAACGTCATCTGGAACGACGGCACACCGCCCGCAGGTCCCCATGATCGTGATCAGTACATCGCCCGGCAGCACGCGATAGCGAGCCAACTGACGGTACTTCTCCGCTGTGATGTAGCGGCGTCGATCCCAGCGGAACTCGTTGGCCACGGCGTTGTCGATGCCGAGCACCGCAACGCCTTCGTCGACGAACTCGCTGTGCAGCAGTTGACTGCCGAACGGACCAGTCCGCATGGCTCCCTTGTGGGAGGCAGCGAGGGCCGCGACGGTGACGGTCGGCCAGGTTGACCGTGTGCAGCCTTCGGCGATCGATCGGTACCCCGTGTAGACAAAGTCCCGGGCGTTCCGCAGGGTCTTCTCGGCGTTGGCCTTGGCGGTGGCGATGCCTTCGAAGGCTTCGTCGAGGATGGCGACGATGCGGCGTTGCTCAGGCAGGGATGGCAGCGGAAACTCAACCTGTCGCAGCGTATCGGCGTCGATCTTCAGCGTGCCATGTGCTGCGGAACTCAAGACCCCTTTCCTGCCATCTGCCAGGCTATGGCGAAGCGCAAGGAGCAGGAACCTTGGGTCAACGCTGGCTGGTGGCAGGATAGCCCGGAGATCCTGGTTGAATGCGACGGGCGATGTGACTTCGCTGATCGCAACGCCATTTGCGAGGCCCATGCCGCGTACAAGGATCAACAGCGATCCGACCGGGGCCATCTTCGCGGCCGATTCATCGCATGCTCGCTGTGAGATGTGAAGTTCGGCGTCAGAGATCCTGTCAGATTTCAGATCCTTGGCGGAGACCCAAGGAACGGGGCCAGTCCAATAGGCCGCATTGCCTTTCGCGGGAGTGCCGCCGCTGAAGACCTTGCACGTGTGACCGATGGTTGCCCGCTGCCAGCCGTTCACACCAGGTCCCTGATCGACGCCAGCACTTCCGCGCTCTGCGCATCCAACGCCGCGATCTCATCGAGGATCTCCTGCGGCGTGCGCAGCTTGACCACATCACCGCCGTTCGGGTTCCTGACCGACAGGTCGAAGCTGCCGGTATCGATGGCGCCCATGTCCACCGACCAGCTCCGCGCCGAATCCTCGAAGCGCTTCTGCCGCGCGACGAAGTCGGCCAGATCCTCGTCGTTCAGCGGGTTGGTCTTGCCCAGGCTGCGCCCCGGGTCCAGCTGGTAGTACCAGACGCTGCGCGTCGGCGCGCCCTTGTCGAAGAACAGCACCACGGTCTTGACGCCGGCGCCCTGGAAGGTGCCGGCCGGCATGTCCAGCACGGTGTGCAGACTGCAGCTGTCGAGCAGCAGCTTGCGCAGGCTGGTCGATGCGTTGTCGGTGTTGCTGAGGAAGGTGTTCTTGATGACGATGGCCGCGCGCCCGCCGGCCTTCAGGCTCTTGATGAAGTGCTGCAGGAACAGGAAGGCCGTCTCGCCGGTCTTGATGGGAAAGTTCTGCTGGACTTCCTTGCGTTCCTTGCCGCCGAAGGGCGGGTTCGCCAGGATCACGTCGTAGCGGTCGCGCTCCTGGATGTCGTTGATGTTCTCGCCCAGCGTGTTGGCGTGCACGACGTTGGGCGCTTCGATGCCGTGCAGGATCATGTTCATGATCGCGATCACGTAGGCCAGGCTCTTCTTCTCCTTGCCGTAGAAGGTCCGCGTCTGCAGCGTCTTCAGGTCCGAGGTGCTCAGCTCCGGCTTGCGGCTCAGGTATTCGTAGGCTTCGCACAGGAAGCCGGCCGAGCCGCAAGCGCCGTCGTAGATGCGCTCGCCGATCTTCGGCTCCAGCACCCGGATCATGGCGCGGATCAGCGGCCGGGGCGTGTAGTACTCGCCGCCGTTGCGCCCGGCGTTGCCCATGTTGCGGATCTTGGCTTCGTACAGGTGCGACAGCTCGTGCTTCTCGGTCTGCGAGCCGAAGCGCAGCTCGTCCACCCGGTCGATGACGTCGCGCAGGTTGTAACCGCTCTGGATTTTGTTCTTGATCTCGCCGAAGACCTCGCCGATCTTGTATTCGATGGTGTCGGGTCCGCTGGCGCGCTGCTTGAAGCCGGCCAGGTACGGGAACAGCCGGCCGTTGACGAAGTCGCGCAGGTCGTCGCCGGTCATCGCGGCGTGGTGGTCCGGCTTGCCGTCGGCCGCCTTCGGCGCCGCCCAGCGCGGCCAGCGGAACGCTGCGTCGAGGATGAAGCCGTAGGGCCTGCCTTCCAGCGCCGCCTCGTCCGCCTTGTCCCGCTCCAGCGCGTCCAGGTACTTCAGGAACAGCAGCCACGACGACTGCTCGGTGTAGTCCAGTTCGCTGGTGCAGCCCGCGTCCTTGTGCAGGATGTCGTCGATGTTCTTGAAAGTCTGCTCGAACATGGGCTCAGTGCCGCACCAGGCCGGCCATCGCGCGAGCCTCGTCGCTCGCCTCGGTGTCGGTCTGTTCGAAATGCTTGGGCAGGTACATGCTCGGGGTTGCGCGCTCAGGGCCTCTGGATCAGCTCGATCTTGTAGCCGTCGGGGTCGGTGACGAAGGCAATGATCGTGCTGCCGCCCTGGACCGGACCGGCCTCGCGCGTGATCGCGCCGCCCAGCGCCGCAGCCTTGGCGCGCAGTGCCTTGCAGGTGGCGGCGACGTCGGGCACGCCGATGGCGATGTGGCCGAAGGCGCTGCCGAGTTCGTACTCGTGCACGCCGTAGTTGTAGGTCAGCTCGATCTCCGCATGGCCGGGGTTCGGGCCGTAGCCGACGAAGGCCAGGTCGTACTTCTGCTCGGGCCGCTGCGTCGTGCGCAGCAGCTGCATGCCCAGCACCTCGGTGTAGAAAGCGATCGAGCGCGGCAGGTCGCCGACGCGCAGCATCGTGTGCAACAGGTTCATCGGGGGTTCTCCGGTTGGGGTGGTGCGCCGCCGGGCAGGGCGGCGTCGCGCACCGCCTGCAGCCCCGGCTGCACGGATTCGCCATAGGCCGCGCGCCAGCGCTGCATGATGCCCGCGTTGGCGTCGAGGCGCGAGTGCGGCAGGCCGTCTTCGGCGTGCCAGCCGGCGATGCGCGACTCGACGCCGAAATGCTCGGTGGGCCGCAGCGCGCCGGGCTCGTCCAGGCTGCCGAGCGACAGGTCCATGTTCTCGCCGTCGATGAACTCGAAGCTCAGCGGCGTGCCGCAATGGCCGCAGAAGCCGCGCCGCGCGATCTTCGACGAGGCGTAGTACGAGGGCGGCTGCGTCAGCCAGCGCAGCTCCTCCTTGCGCAGGTTGAAGTAGGCGGCGCGCGTGTTGCCGAAGGCCAGCTGGCACATGCGGCAATGGCAGTAGTAGCCGTCGCGGTGCGTGGGCGCGGCTTCGTAGCGCACCCGGCCGCACAGGCAGCCGCCTTGCAATGGGTGGGGGATCTCGGTCATGGCGGGTCGAGCAGATCGGGAAGGTTGCGGACTCAGCTTCGCCGGGACTCCAGCACCGCCAGCGCCGGGTCGGCCAGCAGCTCGGCCAGGATGGCGGGCGTCAGGCCCTGCGCGGCGGCATGGTCCGCCGTCTGCGCCAGGGTGTGCTGCAGCCGGTCGGCAAAAAAGGCGCGCATGGCCTCGTAGTCCTCGGCCGACACCATGACCCCGACCACGCGGTCGCGCCGCGTGACCCGCACCGGCCCCTTCTGCACCCGGTCGATGAACTCGCCGAAATGCGTCTTGGCCTCGTTGGTTGTGCAGCTCTGCATTGCCGCCTCCGATCTTGGGCAGGCCGGCCATTTTGATCGAATCGTTCGATTGGAGCGCTCCGAATCAGGCCGGCGGCATCGTGTAGTTCAGCGCCATGCGCCCGCCGTCGACGACGACGATCTCGCCGGTGATGTAGCTGGCCGCGTCACTGAGCAAAAAGGCGACTGCCTCGGCCACCTCTTCGGGCTCGCCCAGGCGGCGCAGCGGCGTGCGGCTCATGATGCGTTCGCGCGCTTCGTCGCTGGTCAGCACCGCGGCGCGCGCCAGCTCGGTGGCGATGGTGCCCGGCGCGACCGCGTTGACGCGGATGCCGTGGTCGGCCAGCGCCAGCGCCATCGCGCGCGTCAGCTGGTTGATGCCGCCCTTGCTGGCGTTGTAGCTGGCGATGCTGGGGATCGCCAGCGTGCCGTTGACCGAGCTCATGTGCACGATCGCGCCGCCGCCTTGTCCTGCCGCGTGCCGTGCCGCCATGTGCCGCGCCACCGCCTGGCCGACCAGGAACGCGCCCTTCAGGTTGACGCCGATCACCGCGTCCCAGTCGGCTTCGCTGATGTCCAGGAAGTCGGCGGCCTTGAAGATGCCGGCGTTGTTGACCAGCGCGTGCACGCGGCCGAATTCGGCCAGCGTCGCGGCCAGCGCGGCGTCGACCTCGGCCTTGCTCGACACGTCGCAGTGCACGAAGCGCGCGCGCCGGCCTTTGGCCCGCAGCGCCTGCGCCAGCGCTTCGCCGGCCGCATCGTCCACGTCCCACAGCGCCACTTCGGCACCATCGCGCGCCAGGCGCCGCGCGCAGGCCGCGCCGATGCCCTGCGCCGCGCCGGTGACGACGGCGCAGCGGCCCTGCAGCTTGAAATCCACCTCGGACATGCGTGTTCCCTCGTGTTCAACGTGCCGGCCGCTCCTGCCGGTCCAGCCAGACGCCCAGCCCCTGCGCGTTCAGCCTCAGGTCCATGTCCAGCAGCGCGGCAACAGCGTCGCCGCCCTGCGTGCAGCCGTGCGCGCGTGCGTCCTGCTGATACTGCCGTTGCAGCGCCGTGCGCAGCCGTGCGTCGCGGCCCGCTCCGGCGGGTGTGGCCTGGCCCAGCGCCACCATCATGTCGATGCCGGCCAGCAGCTGCGCCGCCAACGGCGCCACGCCGCCGCTGCCGTCGCCGTCGCCGACGCGGCCGTAGTGGGTCAGGAACATCGCGCGCGGCTGCCGCGCCAGCAGCCGCTGCACCGACGCGCGCAGCGCCGGCGGGTCGAACTGCACCGGCGTCGTGCTGAGCAGCATCCACGGCCCGCGTGCGGTGTCGAACTCGCGGTAGCTGACGCCGAAGGTGTCGCCGGTGAACCAGCCGCCGCTGCGTTCGTCCCACAGGCAGTGGTGGTGCAGCGCATGGCCGGGGGTGTGCGCCAACTCGAGCCGGCGCGTGCCCAGCGTCAGCACCATGCCGTCGCCGCTGGCGCTGATGCGCTCGGCCGGCACCGGCAGCAGCGTGCCGTAGTCGCGCGCCACCGTCTCGGCGCCGTAGATCGCCGTCACCGCCTGCTGCAGCACGGCCGGGTCGGCCATGTGGCGCACGCCGCGCGGGTGCAGCAGCAGGCGCGCGGCGGGCAGCTCGCGCATCAGCAGCCCGGCGCCGCCGGCATGGTCCAGGTGCACGTGCGACGGGATGACCCAGTCGACCGCGTCGCGCGGCAGCCCCAGCGCCTGCAGCGCGGCCAGCAGCCGCGGCACCGCGGTGTGGGTGCCGGTGTCGAAGAAGGCGGCGCGGCCGCCGTCGACCAGCAGATAGGCGGCGTCGAAGCGCGGGCGGTGGAAGCCGGTGTCGATGCACCAGATGCCGTCGCCCAGCGCCTGGACGAAGGGCGGCAGGGTGGGGTCCATGTTCAACTCTCCGGCGCCAGCAGCAGCCACAGCCGCGCGATCTCCGCGCTGCCGTCGTTGCCCTGCACGCTCTTCAAGGTCTGCGCGGCTTTGGGTCTGGCCTTCGCGCTTTGCTGCTGCGCCAGGCCCAGCCGCAGCTTCGCGTCCGCGGGGCGCTTCAGGCCGCCCTTGGCGATGCCCTGCTCGATCAGCGCCAGGCCCTTGTCCACCTCGCCCATCGTCACGTAGACCGTGCCCACCTGGACCAGTGCGTTGCCGTCCCTGGCCGCGGCGGCCTCGGCGGCGCGCGCGTCGATGCCGGCGCGGCTTTCGGCAAGCTGCCGGTCGGCCAGCGCACGCAGCCGCTGGTGGCGCTCGGCCTCGGCGCCGCTGCCCAGCGCGCCGAGCGCATAGCCGCGCTCGATGATCTTCTTCGCCTCGGCCGGCCAGCCGGCCTGCAGCGCGAGCTGCGCCATCTCCATGAACTCGTCGGTCCGGTTCAGCGTGCCGCTGGCCAGCTTCAGCCGCATCACGTCCAACGCATAGCGGTCAGCGAAGCCGGGCTGGCGCGGCAGCCGGCCGAGCGCGGCCGCCCAGTATTCCTTCTTCGGGTAGTAGGCGAGCAGCTTGTGCAGCGTCGCCTCGTAGCCGGGCAGCTTGCCGCGCGCCTGCGCGTCGGCCAGACGCAGCAGATCGGCTTCGGCCGGGCGCTGGCCGGCCTGCTCGGCGGCGCTGACCGCGGCCGCGGCCTCACGCGCTATCGCCGCATGGTCGCCCGACTGGCTCAGCAGCCACGCCTGCAGCTGTTTCAGCTGCGCGCTGCTGCTGCCGGCGGCCTGCGCCTTGGCGACCCAGGCCTGGGCCTGGGCCAGGTTGCCGGTCTGCGCATAGGTCTGGGCCAGTGATTCGGCCAGTTGCGCCTGCTCGGCCGGCGACAGCCTGCCGCTGGCATAGGCCGCCTCAAAGGCACGGATCGTCGTCGCGTGGTCGCCGATGCGCTGTGCCGCGGCGCCGCGCATGCGCTCGATGGTCAATTGCTCGGCCGGCGTCTTGTTCGGCGCCGCATCGGCCTCGCGCACCTTGGCCAGCGCCTCCTTCGCCTTGCCGGCCTTCAGCAGCTCGCCGGCCTGCTGCAGCGGTCTTGCCACCTCCGGGCGCAGCGCCTGCGCCGCGGCCAGCGTGCACACGCTCAGCAGCAGGGTCGCGGCCCAGGCGCGAAGGGTCATAGGAATTGCTCGTTGCCGATGATGCCGATCTTGGTCACGCCCAGGCGCTGCGCGCTGGCCAGGATCATCGCCACCACCTTGTAGGTCACCAGCTTGTTCGGCCGCAGGTGCAGCTCGGGCTGGTCGGCCTGCGCCGCCACCTCGGCCAGCCGGGCTTCGAGCTCGTGCCGATCGGTGAGGATCGTGCCGTTCCAGCCGATGGTGCCGTCGAAGTCGACGTCGATGCGCACGATCTGCGGCGGCTGCGGCGGCGGCGCGCTCGGCGCGACCGGCATGTTCATCTTCACCGCGTGCGTCTGGATCGGGATGGTGATGATGAACATGATCAGCAGCACCAGCATGACGTCGATCAGCGGCGTCATGTTCATCTCGATCATCGGCTCGCTGTCGCGGTCGGCGCTGGCGGAGATCGTCTGCATGGCCATCGCTGCGTTCCTTTCAGCGGCCCGCCGCGCCGGCCGGCGGCTCGGTGATGAAGCCGACCTTGTGGATGCCGGCGCGCTGCGCGGCGACGACGACGCGGCCGACGCTTTCGTAGCGCACTTCGCCGTCGCCGCGGATGTGCACTTCGGGCTGCGGCTCCTGCACCGACACGGTCTTCAGCCGCGCCGTCAGCGCCTCGGCGTCGGCCAGCGGCTCCATGCCCCAGAACAGCTCGCCGTCGCGGTTGACCGAGATGACGATGTTCTCCGGCCGCGTCTGCGTCGGCTGGTTGCGCTCTTTCGGCAGCTCGAGCGCCACGCTCTGCGTGACTACCGGCACGGTGATCAGGAAGATGATCAGCAGCACCAGCATCACGTCGACCAGCGGCGTGGTGTTGATGGTGGCGTTCATTTCGTCTTCGCCGCCTTCGGGCGACGCCAGGTTCATCGCCATGGCGTCAGGGCGCGCGCTTGCCGGCCAGCAGCACGTTGTGCACGTCGCCGCCGAAGGCGCGCACGCGCTCCATCGCCAATCTGTTGCGCCGGATCAGCCAGTTGTAGCCCATCACCGCCGGCACCGCGACGGCCAGGCCGAAGGCGGTCATGATCAGCGCCTCGCCCACCGGGCCGGCGACCTTGTCGATGCTCGCCTGGCCGCTGATGCCGATGGCGGTGAGCGCGTGGTAAATGCCCCAGACGGTGCCGAACAGGCCGACGAAGGGCGCGGTCGAGCCGACGGTGGCCAGGAAGGCCAGCCCGTCCTGCAGCCGGCTGTTGATGTTGTCGATGGCCCGCTGCACGCTCATCGACACCCAGGTGTGCAGGTCGATCTTCTCGACCAGCGTGCCTTCGTGGTGCTCGCTGGCGCTGACGCCGCTCTCGGCCACGTAGCGGAAGGCGCTGCCTTCCTCGAGGCTGCCGATGCCGGCCTTGACCGAGCCCGCGGACCAGAAGGTCTTGGCCGCGGCGTCGGCGCTCTTCAGCAGCTTGCGCTGCTCGAACACCTTGGTGAAGATGATGTACCAGCTGCCCATGCTCATGATGAGCATGACGATCAGCGTGGCGCGCGCGACGATGTCGCCCTGCGACCACAGCGCCGCCAGGCCGTAGGGGTTGGCGACGCTTTCGGTGACCACTGCCGGCTCGGCGGCCGCCTGCGCCAGCGCGGCGTGCGGCAGGCTGAAGGCCAGCGTCGCCGCGGCCAGGGCCGGCATCAGGCCCGCCAGCAGCGCGGCCAGCAGCGGCCGGGGACGACGGGGCAGGGTGCGAATCGAGGGCATGGTGTCTCCGGTTGTCTGCAATGCACGGGTCGGGGCAGCAGCGGCAGCGCGGCGCTGCCGTGCCACACGCATCAATCGGTCAGCTTCCACACGTATTCGATGCGTCCGCTGAGTTTTTCGGGCTTGCCGTCGACCGTGCCCGGCGTGCCCTTGCAGGCCTGCACGGCTTCGAGCGTCATGCGGTCGAGCATCTTGTGCTCGCGCGACATGCCGCTGGACTTCTCGACGCGCGCCTCGCTGATCGAGCCGCTGGTGTCCATGGTGTAGGAGACGACCACCGTGCCCTGCGCATCGGCGCGGCGCGCGGCGGCGTTGTATTCGGGTTTGGCGCAGGCGTTGAAGTCCAGCTTCGGCGCGGTGCGCACGGGTGCGGCCGGCGGCGCGGGCGGGGCCGGCGGCGCCGGCGGCGCGGCCACCACCGGCGCGGCCGGCTCGATGCGCACCGGCGGCGCGGGCGGCGGCGCCACCGGCGTCGTGGTGATGGCCGGTGCCGGCACCGGCGGCGCAGCCACCTGCACTTCGGGCGGCGGCACGAAGGCCGGCGGCGGCGGCGCGATTCTCGGCGGCGGCGGCAGCGTGTCCGGCGGCGGCGGCGCCGGCGGCTTGGCTTCTTCGATGATCTTGGTTTCGATCGGCGCCCTGAGGACCTCGATGTCCTTGCGCGACAGCCCGACCACCAACGCCAGGCCGAGCAGCACGTGCAGCCCGACGACCGCGGACAAGCTGAGCACGTGCTTGCCCGGGTTGCGTTGTTGTTGGGCGTAGTCCAATACCGTTCCGTTCTCCGCCGGCACCTGCACCCATGGCGCCGCGCTGCGCTTTCAGTGATGGCGGCGCCTTGCGCCGCACGCGACGGGAAGGACCGTCACAGCGCGAAGACTATAGCGCTACAGCGCGATCCCCCGGGCACGCCCTGGCGTGCGCGCGCCCGCGCCGCAGCACGCCACGCGGCGCCGCTGCCGGACCGGCTACGCTTGCGCTTTCGACACTACGCATCGAGAGGAGGCCACGTGGGCAAGGCATTGGAAGGCAAGGTCGCCATCATCACCGGCGCGGGCTCGGGCATCGGCCGCGCCGCGGCGCGGCTGTTCGCGGCCGAAGGCGCGGCGCTGCTGCTCGCCGACCGCAGCGAGGCGGTGCACGACACCGCGCGGCAGGTGCAGCAGGCCGGCGGCGCGGCCGGCGCGATGCAGATCGACGCCGGCGTCGAGGCCGAGGTCGCCGCGCTGGTGGCCGCGGCGCTGTCGGCGCACGGCCGGCTCGACGTGGCCTTCGCCAACGCCGGCATCTCCGGCGGCATGGCCGGCATCTTCGAGACCACGCCCGAGCACTTTGCCGAGGTGCTGCGCGTCAACCTGATCGGGCCGTGGCTGATGGTCAAGCATGCCGGCAAGGCCATGGCCGATGCCGGCCGCGGCGGCTCGATCGTCTGCACCGCGTCGGTGGCCGGGCTGCGCTCGGGCGCCGGCGGGCCGGCCTATTCGGCGTCGAAGGCCGGCGTCATCAACCTGGTGCAGATCTCGGCGCAGCAGCTGTGCGACACCAACGTGCGCGTCAACGCCATCTGCCCCGGTCTGACCGAAACCGGCATGACCCAGCCCACCTTCGACTATGCGAAGGACAAGGGCGTCACGCACAAGCTCGGCCGGCTCAACCCGCTGCGCCGCGCGGCGCAGCCCGAGGAACTGGCGCAGGCGGCGCTGTTCCTCGCGTCGCCGCAATCCAGCTACGTCAACGGCCAGGCGCTGGTCGTCGACGGCGGGCTGTCGAGTTCGCATCCGGTGACGCGGCAGCTGACCGGGCAGACTGCGGTCTGAGCTGCTGTGCTTGGCCGGCCGGCCGTCAGGCCGTCGCCGGCCACCTCGTGCGCTCCTCGGGAGGGGGAGCGGCGACGACAGGGTGTCGTGCCCGCGCTCGGACAAACTCAATGCGCGCTTAGCGCACGTCCATGCGCGCCAGCCGCTCGCCGATGATCTGATGCGCCTGCGCCATGATGCGGTCGATCAAGTCCTTGACGGTCGGCACGTCGCGGATCAGCCCGGCGACCATGCCGCAGGACCAGGCGCCGGCATCCATCGCGCCGTCCTTCATGATCTTCGGGTAGACGCCGGCCACCTGCTCGATGATGTCCTCGAACTTGATGGCCGCACCGAGCGAGCGCTCCTTCTCCAGCAAGGTGTCCACCGCCTCGTTGCGCAGCACGCGCTCGGTGTTGCGCAGCGGGCGCATCACCAGCCGCGTGTCGAGTTCGCTGGCCGCGACCAGCGCCTGCTTGACGTTGTCGTGGATCGGCGCTTCCTTGGTCGCCATGAAGCGCGTGCCCATGTTCATGCCCTCGGCGCCGAGCGCCAGCGCCGCCACCAGGCTGCGCCCGTCGGCCATGCCGCCCGAGGCGACGAAGGGGATCTTCAGCTCCTCGGCCGCGCGCGGCAGCAGGATGAAGTTGGGCACGTCGTCCTCGCCCGGGTGGCCGCCGCATTCGAAGCCGTCGACGCTGACCGCGTCGCAGCCGATGGCTTCGGCCTTCAGGCTGTGGCGCACCGAGGTGCACTTGTGGATCACCTTGACGCCGGCCTCGTGCAGCCCCGGCAGCCACTTCTGCGGGTTGTTGCCGGCGGTTTCGACGATCTTCACGCCGCCGTCGACGATGGCCTTGACGTAGCCCGGATAGTCGGGCGCGGTCAGCACCGGCAGGAAGGTCAGGTTCACGCCGAAGGGCTTGTCGGTCATCTCGCGGCAGCGGCGGATCTCGTTGGCCAGCAGCTCGGGCGTCCTCTGCGTCAGCCCGGTGATGATGCCCAGGCCGCCGGCGTTGGACACCGCGGCGGCCAGTTCGGCGAAGCCGACGAAGTGCATGCCGCCCTGGATGATCGGGTGCTCGATGCCGAACAGTTCGGTGATGCGGGTCTTCATGAAGCGGATCTCCTTGATTGCGCGAAACGGAGGTTTTGGAAGCAGCCGGTGATTCTGGACCAAAGCCCGCGCCGCCCCGGCGCGGGTGCCGCGGCACGCCGGTTCCGGCAGTGCGGGTATGCGTCACGACAGGAGGCGAGCCGGCGTACGATGCCGCGCATGGACCTTTTGCATCCCCACCCGCAGTCCCGCCCGCCCCTGCCCCGCCGCCGCATCCTGTGGCTGGGCGGCGGCCTGCTGCTCGGCGCCGGCCGCGCCCGCGCGCAGACCGGCGCCGCAAGCTGCCCGGCGCTGCTGCAGGTGACTTTCAATCGGCTGCAGGACGAGCAGCCGCAGTCGCTGTGCCAGTACGCCGGCAAGGTGCTGCTGGTGGTCAACACCGCCAGCTACTGCGGCTTCACGCCGCAGTACGAAGGGCTGGAGGCGCTGTATGCCAAGTACGCGCCGCGCGGCCTGGTGGTCATGGGCTTCCCGTCGAACGACTTCGCGCAGGAGCCGGGCAGCGGCGAGCAGATCGCCGAGCTGTGCTTCAACACCTACGGCGTCAAGTTTCCGATGTTCAGCAAGACCGCGGTCAGGGGGCCGCAGGCCAATGCGCTGTTCGCCGCGCTGGCGCAGACCACCGGCAAGGCGCCGAGCTGGAACTTCCACAAGTACCTGGTCGACCGCCAGGGCCGGCCGGTGGCGTCCTTCGCCAGCCGCGTCAAGCCCGACGATGCGGTGCTGGTGGCGGCCATCGACAAGGCGCTGGCGCAGCGTTGAGGCGTCAACGCGCCTGCGCGTCGAGCGTGGCGGGATGCGGGTGGCGCTGGCTGCATGCCTCGGGGCCGGCGTCGTGTTCTCGCTCGCGGTCCGGACGATCCAGGCGGCGTTCTGAAGCATGCACGCGCTGGCCGCCAACATCCCGTGTCGGTGCAGCGCGCGTGCGCATGCTCCCGCAGGCACCGTCACTGTCGCAGTCACTGGCGCGCGCGGCGCTTTGGTCGTAAGGTGGCGCACCTGAACCTCCGGGAGACCGCATGCACGCCGATCGCCAGCAGTCCCGAAACCGAACGCGCGCGGGTCTGAAGCCATGGCACTGACCCACGCTGGCCCCGGCACCGCGATCGCCCTGCGCGGCGGTGCGCTCGTGCCCGGCGAGCCCAAGTCGCAGGCGCTGTTCAAGTCGCAGGACCTGGAAGTGCTGCGGCTGGCGCTGGCCGCCGGCGACGCGCTGCCGCCGCACCGCGTGGCCGGCGAGATCATCGTGCACTGCCTGAGCGGCGTGCTGCAGCTCGGTCTGGATGGCGGCCGCTGCATCCTGCGCGCCGGCGAGATGAGCTATCTGTCGGGCGGTGCGCAGCACGACGTGCTGGCGCTCGAGGACTGCGTCGCGCTGGTGACCATCGCGCTGGCGGCGCGCGGCTGACGCGCGCGCTCAGCTGCTCTGCTCGGCCAGCGAACGTGCGACGGCGCGGTAGGCGCGGCGCCGCAGTTCGTCGTCGATCCGGCTGGCCGGCCGGTAGCGCGCCGGACGGAATGCCGGCTGGGTCAGCGCCACCTGCAACGGCGGCAGCGCCTGCGGCCGCGGTGCGCTGACGGCCGGTGGCGTCAACCTCGACTGCCCCAGTCGTGCCCACTGCGCCCACGGTGCCTGCAGCACCGGCGACAACTCCGGCGACAACTCCGGCGACAGCGCCGTGCGCGGCAGCAGCATCAGCGTGGCCAGCGCGGTGCCGGCCAACGCCAGCAGCGCGCGTCCGCGCCGTCCGGTCAGCGGCGGGCGCTGCCGCAGCGCCGCGGCCGGCGCCGGCGCGAGGTCGCTGAAGCCGGCCTTGTGCAGGCCGCGCTGCAGCGTCGTCGGCAGCCGCCGCTCCTCGGGCACGGTCAGCAGCCCGGCGCGCTGCAGGCGCAGCCCGGGCCGTGCGCCGCCGCTCCAGACGGTGAAGGGCACGGCCAGCAGCAGCGGCAGCCACAGCGGCAGCAGGTGCGGCGCCGTCAGCGGCAGCCGGTCCAGCCACAGCAGCGCCAACACCAGCAGCAACGCCGGCAGCGCCAGCGCGCCGATGCGCGACCAGGCGTCGCGCCAGGCCACCGCGGCGGCTTCGCGTGCCGGCGATTTCCAGCCCAGCCGCAGGCCGCTCAGCGCGCCCAGCACGAACACGCTGTGCGCCAGCATGCGCAGCGGCGCCTGCAGCGCCGAAAGCAGCAGATCCAGCAGCGCGCTGCCCCACAGGCGCAGGCTGCCGCCGAACGCGGCCTGCTCGCCGCGCCACTGCACCGCCAGCACGCCCAGCAGCCGCGGCAGCAGCAACAGCGTCAGCGTCAGCCCCCACAGCCACGGGCTGGTCGCCGCCAGCGTGCTGAAGCCCAGGCCGAGCACGATGAACCCCAGCCACAGCGGCGCCACCAGATACGACAGCGCGCCGGTGGCCAGCATCGCGCGGTGCGCCGGGCGCCAGCCGGGTTCGGCCAGCAGCCGCGCGTTCTGCAGGTTGCCCTGGCACCAGCGGCGGTCGCGCTGCAGCTCCTCGAGCAGGTTGGGCGGATGCTGCTCCCAGCTGCCGCCCAGCTGCGGCGCGAGCCAGACTTCCCAACCGGCGCGGCGCATCAGCGCCGCCTCGACGAAGTCGTGCGACAGGATCTCGCCGGCCAGCCCGCCGCGGCCGGGCAGCGGCCCCAGCCCGCAGTGGCGCATGAAGGGCTCGACGCGCAGGATCGCGTTGTGGCCCCAGTAGTGCGATTCGCCGAGCTGCCAGTAGGCCATGCCGAGCGCGAACAGCCGGCCGGTGACGCGGTTGCTGAACTGCTGCAGCCGCGCATGCACGGTGCCGTGGCCGAAGCCCTGCGGCAGCGTCTGCACCAGGCCGATGCGCGGCTGCTGCTCCATCAACCGCACCAGTGCGACCAGCGTGTCGCCGTGCATGATGCTGTCGGCGTCGAGCACCACCATGTAGCGGTAGTTGCGGCCCCAGCGGCGGCAGAAGTCGCCCACGTTGCCGGCCTTGCGCCGCGTGCGGCGCCGCCGCCAGCGGTAGAACACGCGACCGCCCTCGCCGACCGCGGCGTCGCCCAGCGTCCGGCGCAGCCGCTGCCAGGCGCGCTGCTCGGCGGCGCGCAGCGCTGGGTCCGAGGTGTCGGACAGCACGTAGATGTCGAACAGCGACAGCGCGCCGGTGCCGGCCAGCGACTCGCAGGTGGCGCGCAGTCCGGCGAAGACCGTGGCTACGTCCTCGTTGCAGATCGGCATGACCAGTGCGGTGCGCGCGGCGCGGGCGATCGGCGCGTGTGCGTCGCGCAGCGCGAGCGCGTGGCGGTCGCCGCGCAGCAGCACCCAGGCGCCCATCAGCGCGGTGGCGAAGCCGGCGCCGACCCAGGCGAAGAGCAGCATCAGCAGCAGCGCCTGCAGCCGGCCGGCGGCATCCGGCGCCGCGCCGGCATGCGGCCACTGCAGCGCCAGCGCCGTGCCGGCGAGCAGCGCCACCAGCGCCAGCAGCACGCGCCGGCGCCGTGTCGCCGCCGCCTGCCAGGGTGGCGTGTCGGCGACCGCGGCGGGGCAGCCCAGTCCCGGCCACAGCGCGAACAGCAGCCCGCGCCACAGGCCGAACCAGCGCTGCAGCGGCATCGGCGCGCGGCGCAGCGGCGGTGCGGTGGCGGCTTCGGCGGACGCGCCGGACAGACGGGAAACACTCATCGGCTTCATTCCGGGGCAAGGGCATAGGACCAGGTTTCGGCAAGCAGCTTGCCTGCCAGGCGCAGCTGCAGCCGCAGGTCCACCGGCCGGCCGGCGTCGACGCGCTCGAAGTCGATGCTGACGCGCCAACGGCCGGGTTCGCTGTGCGGGTAGGCGCGTGCGCTCAGCTCGCGCACGTTGCCGCTGGCGCTGATCGCGGCCTCGACCGCCGCGCCGGCATCCAGCGACTGCAGGCGCCCGCCGGCAAAGTCCACGTGCAGCTGCTGCTTGCCGCGCGGCAGCGGCGGTGCGGCGACGAAGCCGTGGCCGCGCCGCGTCTGCACCACGCGCGCCAGCGGCGTGTCGACGGGCTCGCGCAGCGTCCAGTGCACGCGCCAGGCGAAGTCGATCGGTGCGCCGGCGGGCGGCAAATTCTGCGGCACCCAATACGCGGCGATGTTGTCGTGGGTTTCGTCGGGCGTGCCGAACTGCAGCAGCTCGACGCGGCCCGGACCCCAGGCGCCGACCGGTTCGACCCAGGCGCTGGGCCGGCGCTCGTAGTGCGCCTCCAGATCCTCGTAGCTGCTGAACGCGCGGTCGCGCTGCAGCAGGCCGAAGCCGCGCAGCGCCGGCAGCGCGAACGAGGTGGCGAAGGGCCGCTGCGGGTTGGTCAGCGCGCGCCAGATCAGCTCGCCGCCGTCGCCGCCGTGGGCATCGCCGGCGGCGATCAGCAGGCCGTCGGAGTCGTGCACTTCGGGCCGATAGTCGTGCGCCGCCGGCTGGTTCTCGCCGGCCAGGAACATGCTGGTCAGCGGCGCGATGCCGAGCGTGGCCACCGGCTCGCGCAGGTACAGCCGCGCCTGCACGTCGACGACCGTGCTGCTGCCCGGGCGCAGCACGAAGCGGTAGGCGCCGCTGACGCGCGGGCCGTCGAGCAGCGCATAGAAGCGCAGCTCGCGCGCCTGCGCCGCCGGGCGTTCGAACCAGAAGGTGGTGAAGGACGGGAACTCCTCGCCGCGCCCGCCGACGGTGTCCACCGCCAGGCCGCGCGCCGACAGCCCGTAGCCCTGGTGGGCGCCGACGGCGCGGAAGTAGCTGGCGCCCAGGAACACGGCCACCTCGTCGTGCCGCCCGGCGGTGTTCAGCGCAAAGCTGACGCGCCAGCCGGCCGCGCCGGGCTGCGGCTGCACGGCCGACGCGGCGGCGACGCGGCCGACGCTGAAGTCCGAGGCCGGCACCTGCAGCGCGCGCGGCTGGCCGTCGACCACCTCGTACAGCTGCAACGGCCGCTGGTAGCTGCGCCCGAGCGGGAAGAAGTGCAGCTGGAACAGGCTGCCGCGGTCGCGCCACAAGGCGCGTTCGGGACGGAAGCGGATGTCGCGGTAGTCGTCGTAGCTCCAGGCGGCGAGTTGCGCATCGGCCGGCGGCGGCGCGCGATAGGGCCGGCGCGCCAGCGCCTGCGCCTCGCGCGCCACGTCGTCGAAGCCGAAGGCCGCGGCCGAAGCCGCAAAAACCGACAGCGGCGCCGCCAGCCCGGCCAGCACCAGCATGCGCAGGCACGAACTTGCCCGCCGGAAGCATCGGTCAATAGCCATCCAGATGAAGATTAGGCCGATCGGCGCGGGTTCAGCCCCGCGGCGGCACGCAATTGCAACCGCTGGTGACGGCAATCGGCGAGCCGGGGCAGGCCCTACACCATCAACATGCCGCCGTCGAGCAGCAGCGTCTGGCCGGTCATGCCGTCGGATTCGGCCGAGCCCAGGTACAGCGCCAGGTCGGCGATCTCGCGCGGCTGCAGGAAGCGCTTCAGCGGCACGCGCGCCTGGGCGGCTTCCATGACCTTCTCGAAGGGCAGGCCGAGGATGTCGCCGTGTGCGCGGAATTCCTCGAGCATGCCGGTCTGCACGAAGCCGGGGCAGACGGCGTTGACGTTGATGCCGTGCGCACCCATCTCCAGCGCGGCGCAGCGCGTCAGGCCGACGACGGCGTGCTTGGACGCGTTGTAGGCGCTCTGGTTCATCGAGCCCCACTTGCCGGCGGTCGAGGCGAGGTTGATCACCTTGCCGCGGCCGCGCGGCTGCATGTGGCGCAGCACGCGCTGCATCACGTGGAACACGCCGTAGACGTTGACGCGCATCACGCGGTCGAAGTCCTCTGCGCTGGTGTCGAGCAGCCGCGCCGCCTTGTACACGCCGGCGTTGTTGACCAGGATGTCGATGCCGCCGAGCGCGGCGATGGCCGCATCGACCATCGCCAGCGCCGCATCCTGGCGGCCCAGGTCGGCGCAGTGCAGCGCGACTGTCGCGCCCTGCGCCTCGGCCAGCGCGCGTGTTTCTTCGAGCAGCGCGCGGTTGGTGGCGGTGAGGAACAGCGTCGCGCCTTCTTCGGCGTAGCGCTGCGCGATGGCGCGGCCGATGCCGCGGCTGGCGCCGGTGATCAGGGCGGTGCGGCCGGCCAGGCGGCCGCTGCGGGGGACTGTGTTCATCGGGATCTGCGTGGAGTGGCGGCAGCGCGCACCGTAGCAGAGCCCGCGGCCCGGTGCCGGCCCCGCTGCCCGTCTATGCGCGACCGGGGGTGGCCGTGTGCGCCCGCGCCGCCAGCATCCGCGCCGGGTCGTCGCTGATGATGCCCTGCACGCCGGCCGCCCACAGCGCCGCGGCCTCGGCGGCGTCGTTCACGGTCCAGACGTGGATCACGGTGCCGCTGCCGCGCAGCGTGCGCGCGAAGGCGGCGATCGGCACCGGCAGGCCGTGCCAGCGCTGCGGAATGCACAGCGCCTGCACATGGCGCGGCCGGGCGCGCCGCCGCAGCAGCGCGGCCGGCAGCAGCGCCAGCACGTCCGGCGTGCAGGCACCGAGCGCGAAGCCGGCACCGCGCAGCGGCCGCGTCGATTCCGCGTCGAAGCCGGCGACGATGATGCGCCCGGCGATGCCGTGCCGGCGCACCGCCTGGCGCAGCGGCTCGGCGGTGTCGGGCGTCTTCAGCTCGATGATGCAGGGCAGCTCGCGCGGCAGCGCGTCGATGACTTCGTCGAAGCTCGACACGCCGACGCCGCGTCCGCGCCACGGAAAACTGCGCCCGCCGTCGCGCGTGAACCTGGCGCCGGCGTCCAGGCGCTTCAGCTCGGCCAGCGTGCGCTGCACCAGCGGCCCGGCGCCATCGGTGGTGCGCTCCAGCGTCGCGTCGTGGAACACCACCAGCCGGCCGTCGCGCGTCAGCCGCAGGTCGAATTCCAGCGCGTCGGCGCCGAGCGCGACCGCCTCGAGGAAGGCCGGCAGCGTGTTCTCCGGCGCGTGCGCGCGGTTGCCGCGGTGGCCGATCACCGGCCGCGCCAGCGGATCGAGCAGGATCATCGCCGGCGCGCGGCGGGGCTCGGGGCTACTGCGCGGTCCAGCCGCCGTCCACCGGCAGCGCCACGCCGGTGATGCCGGCGGCGGCGTCGCTGCACAGGAACACCGCGATGTCGCCGATGCGCTCGGGCGGCAGCAGCGTCAGGTTGGGCTGCTTCTCGCGCAGCAGCTCGCGCACGCCGGCGGCGCGGTCGCCGCCGACGGCCGCGGCACGCGCTTCGATCTGCGGCTGGATCAGCACCGTGTCGGTCCAGCCCGGGCAGATGCAGTTGACGGTGATGCCGTCGGTGGCCGTCTCCAGCGCCACGCCCTTGCTCAAGCCGACCAGGCCGTGCTTGGCCGCCAGGTAGGCGGCCTTGTTGACCGAGGCCACCAGCCCGTGCACCGAGGCGATGTTGACGATGCGGCCCCAACCGCGCGCGCGCATGCCCGGCACCGCGGCCTTCATCGCGTGGAAGGCCGACGACAGGTTGACGGCGATGACCGCGTCCCAGCGCTCGGCCGGAAAGCTCTCGATCGGGCAGGTGTGCTGGATGCCGGCGTTGTTGACGACGATGTCGATCGGCCCGAGCGCGCGCGCCGCCGCGTCGACCAGGCCCGCCGCCTGCGCAGCATCGGCCAGGTTGGCCTGCAGGTAGGCCGTGCGCACGCCATGCTTCTCGGCCAGGCCGGCGGCGATTGGCCGGCCCTGTTCGGGCGCTTCGATGCCGTGCACGACGACATGGGCGCCGGCCTGGGCCATGGCCTCGGCGATGGCCAAGCCGATGCCCTGGGTCGAGCCGGTGACGAGTGCGATACGTTGGGTCAGCATGCGTGTTCTCTAGTTTGGCGGATGAGGAAGAAAGCCGGGCCGGCTCAGGCTGCCGGCGTTGGTGGCCCAGGCCGAGCGCGGCGCGGGTCGGCCGCACCGGCGCAGCGCGGCGGCGATTCTAGGACCGCGGCTCTATGCCGCGGGCTGCCGCTCGAGCGCCTGCAGGATCTGCGCCTTCAGCGCCAGCACCGGCAGCAGCGGCAGCCGCGCGTAGGCGTCGAGTTGGCGCAGCTTCAGCACGCGCCCGGGGCGGTCGACGGCCACGACCAGGCGCTCGCCGTCGCGCAGCAGCGGCATCAACCGGTGCGCGAGGGCCACCTCGTGCGGGATCATCGCCAGCGCCAGCGGGTCGCGCGGGAAGCGCTCCAGGTCGACCAGCGGGAAGCCCATCTTGTGCGCCAGCGCGGTCTGCAGGTCGCTGCGCGACAGCAGCCGCGCCTGCACCAGCGCTTCGCCCAGCGCGACCGTACCGTCCAGCCGCTGCTGCACGCGCTCGAGCTGCGGCGGCGTCAGCAGTCCGAGCGCCAGCAGCGACCGCGCCAGCGGTGCGCCGGTCGGCTGCTGCTGTGCGATGGCCTGCAGCAGCTGTGCCGGGCTGGCGATCCAGTGCCGCGCCGCCAGCTCCTCGGCCGATGCGCCGAATTCGCTGCGCGCGTAGGCGCTGCGCGGCACGAACACGCGCAGCAGTGCGCCCGCGTCGCCGAGCGGGCAGAACAGGTACATGCCTTCGGCCGCCTCGACATGGCCGGTGCAGCGGCCGGTCAGCGGCGGCGTGTTCTCCTGGCCGACCTGCTGCAGCCGGTAGTCGCGCTCCTGCGCAGCGGCGCTCGGCGGCGCGCTCGAACTGCGCCGGCCGCGCGCGAGCGGCTGCCAGGCGCTGGTCAGCGTCAGCCGGCGCAGGCTCGAAAAGGCCAGCGACGCGTCCGGGCCGTCGGCGGCGCGGAACTGCAGGCGGCGCTTGGCCGGGTCGAAGTCGAGCATCTCGCCGTGCAGCGTCAGCCGCGTCTGCGTCTCGATGCGGCAGGGCTGCGGCGCGCGCGCTGCCGCGGGCGCGGCGAACTCGCGCTCGCGTCCGGGGGGCAACGGCCAGTGCCAGGGCGTGGGCAATTCCATGGCCGCCGAGTCTGGCGCAGGCCATGGCGCACCTGGTGTGCAACACGCCACGCCTGCGGCACGTGTTGCAGGTGGTGACGGCTGTTGCGGGCGATGGCCCGGCGCGAAAGAACCTCGGAACTGGCCTCAGAACTTGGTGTAGCCGCCGTCGATGACGAACTGCTCGCCGGTGGTGTAGGCCGCGGCGCCGCTGGCCAGGTAGACGGCGATGCCGCCGAAGTCGCCGCTCTCGCCCCAGCGCCGCGCCGGGATGCGCGGCAGCACCGCGCCGGCGAACTTCGGGTTGTTGAACGAATGTTCGGTCATGTCGGTGACGATCCAGCCGGGCAGGATCGAGTTGACGCGGATCTTGTACCGCGCCAGCTCGACCGCCAGCGCGCGCACCAAGGACGTGACCGCACCCTTGGACGCGCCGTAGTGGCAGTTGCGCGCCGCGCCTTCGATGGCCGCGGTGCTGGCCGTGGCCACCAGCGAGCCGCCCTGGCCGTGCTGGGCCATGTGCCGCGCCGCGGCGCGGAAGGTGAGGAACACGCCCTCGACGTTGATGCGCTGCACGCGGCGGAATTCGTCCAGGCTCATGTCGGTGAGCAGCGCACCCTGGCTCGACACGCCGGCATTGGCGAAGCAGGCGTCGACGCGGCCCAGCGCGGCTACCGACGCGGCGAAGGCGTCGTCCACCTGCGCCTCGTCGCCGACGTCGCAGACGAAGGCCTGCACGCGCGCGGCATCGCCGCACTCGGCGGCCAGCTGCTCGCGCGCGCGTTCGGTCTTCTGCGGGTTCGAGCCCCAGATCGCCACCTTGGCGCCGCTGGCCAGCAGCGCGCGCGCCATGCCCAGGCCGATGCCGCCGTTGCCGCCGGTGACGACGACGCCGCGTCCGCTCAAGTCGAAGGGTGGGTACATCCGTGCGCGCTCCTGTGTGGTGTGGAATGGGGATGGGTCAGCGGTGTTGTAGCCTTGCCGGCACCAACCGCCATTCCCGCACCATAAAGCATGAGCCACCTGTTCTCGCCTTTTGCGCTGGGCCCGCTGCCGCTGCGCAACCGCATCGTCATCGCGCCGATGTGCCAATACAGCGCCGCCGACGGCGCCGCCACCGACTGGCACTTGATCCACCTGGGCCACCTGGCGCTGTCCGGCGCGGCGCTGCTGGTCATCGAAGCCACGGCGGTCGAGCCCGCGGGCCGCATCACGCCCGGCTGTCTCGGCCTATGGTCCGACGCCACCGAGGCGGCGCTGCAGCGCGTGCTGCGCGCGGTGCGCGCGCATTCGGCCATGCCGATCGCCATCCAGCTCGGCCATGCCGGGCGCAAGGCCTCGAGCCACGTGCCCTGGCAGAGCGGCATGCTGATCCCGCCGGATCAAGGCGGCTGGCGCCCTGTGGCACCGTCGGCGCTGCCGCAGCTGGACGGCGAAGCGCCGCCCGAGGCGCTGGACGAAGCCGGCATCGAGCGCGTCGTGCAGGCCTTCGCCGATGCCGCGCGGCGCGCGCACCGGCTCGGGCTGGATGCCATCGAGCTGCATGCGGCGCACGGCTACCTGCTGCACCAGTTCCTGTCGCCGATCTCCAACGCGCGCACTGACGACTACGGCGGGCCGCTGGCCAACCGCATGCGCCTGCCGCTGCGCGTGTTCGACGCCGTGCGCGCCGCGGTGCCGGCGGCGATGCCGGTGGGCGTGCGCATCTCCGCCACCGACTGGGTCGACGGCGGCTGGGACCTGGCGCAAAGCCGCGAGTTCGTGCTGGCGCTGCGCCCGCGCGGGCTGGACTTCGTGCACGTGTCGAGCGGCGGCGTCTCGCCGCGGCAGAAGATTCCGCTCGGCCCGGGCTACCAGGTCGGCCTGGCGGCGCAGCTGAAGCGCGAGACCGGCGTGCCGACCATCGCCGTCGGCCTGATCACCGAGGTCGAGCAGGCCGAGGCCATCGTCGCCGAGGGCCAGGCCGATCTGGTGGCGCTGGCGCGCGGCATGCTGTTCGACCCGCGCTGGCCGTGGCATGCCGCGGCGCAGTTGGGCGCGCAGGTGGAGGCGCCGCCGCAGTACTGGCGCTCGCAGCCGCGCGGCAGCAAGGGGCTGTTCGGCGACGTGCACATCGGCATGCGTTGAGCGGGCAGCCGGCACGCGTCCAAAACACGTCGGACCTGCTGCAAGGACGTCGCTGCCTTGGCCATGCTCAAAGTCCTGGGGCTGTTCGTCTTGACGGCGCTGGCCGAAATCATCGGTTGCTACTTGCCGTACCTGTGGCTGAAGCAGGGCCGCTCGGCTTGGCTGCTGCTGCCGGCGGCGCTGAGCTTTGCTGCCTTCGCCTGGCTGCTCACCCTGCATCCCCATCCGGCCGGCCGCGTGTACGCGGCCTACGGCGGCGTCTATGTCGGCGTCGCCCTGATGTGGCTCTGGGCCGTGGATTCGGTGCGGCCCACCGTGACCGACCTGATCGGCGTCAGCGTCTGCCTGCTGGGCATGGGCATCATCATCTTCGGCGCCAAGCAGGCCTGACCCTGCGCCCGACTCGGGCGCTATGGCGATCCATGCGTTGCCGTCAAAGATGGGCGCAGAACGCCGGCGCATCCTGCCGGCGGTCGTGCATGCCGTCGACATGGGTGATCGCCAGCCGCGACAGCTCTTCTTCCGTCACGCCTTCCAGGCAGCCGAGCTTGACGCCGAACATTTTTGCCGATCGGCGTCCTGGTGCCGATGCCGATCGGGCGCGCGCCGCAGGGGCAGCTCAGAACGCTCAGAACGGATAGTGCCGCGGCGTCGTCTGCACGGTGATCCAGCGCAGCTCGGTGAACTCGGCGATGCCGGCCTTGCCGCCGAAGCGGCCGATGCCGCTGCCCTTGACGCCGCCGAAGGGCATCTGCGCTTCGTCGTGCACGGTCGGGCCGTTGACGTGGCAGATGCCGCTGTCGATCTTGCGCGCCACCTGCAGCGCGCGCGCCAGGTCGCCGCCGAAGACCGCCGCCGACAGGCCGTAGTCGTTGTCGTTGGCGCAGGCCACCGCCTCCTCGACGCCGCTGACGCGCACCACGCACTTCACCGGGCCGAAGGTCTCTTCGCCGTAGATGCGCATCTGCGGCGTCACGTGGTCCAGCACCGTGGCCGGCATCAGCGTGGACGCGGCCTTCCCGCCGCAGACCAGCTTGGCGCCCTTGGCGACGGCATCGTCGATCAGCGCGTTGCAGTGTTCGACCGTGCCCATGCCGACCACCGAGCCCAGCACCACCGGCTCGGGCTTGCGCGGGTCGCCCAGCGGCAGGCTCTTCGCTTTTTCGGCGAACTTGCTGACGAACTCGTCGGCGACCGCGCGGTCGACGATGATGCGTTCGGTGCTCATGCAGATCTGGCCGCTGTTGGCGAAGCAGCTGAAGGCCGCGGCGTTGACCGCGTCGTCGATGTCGGCATCGTCCAGCACCACCAGCGGCGCCTTGCCGCCCAGTTCCAGCACCGTCGGCTTCAGATGCTTGGCGCAGGTCATCGCGATGATGCGGCCGACCTTCGTCGACCCGGTGAAGTTGACGCGGCGCACCGCCGGATGCGCGACCATCGCCTCCACCACTGCAGCCGCGTCGGCCGGCGCATTGGTCAGGTAGTTGACGACCCCGGGCGGGAAGCCGGCGTCGGCGAAGGCCTCGACGATCAACGCGTGCGTGCGCGGGCAGTTCTCGCTGCCTTTGAGCACGACGGTGTTGCCGCAGGCCAGCGGCGTGGCGATGGCGCGCACGCCCAGGATCACCGGTGCGTTCCACGGCGCGATGCCCAGTACCACGCCGGCCGGCACGCGCACGCCCATCGCCAGGCTGCCCGGCACGTCGGAGGGGATCACCTCGCCGGCCACCTGCGTGGTCAGCGCGGCGGCCTCGCGGATCATGCCGGCGGCGAGCATCACGTTGAAGCCGGCCCACATGCCGGTGGCGCCGGTTTCGGCCGATATCGCCTCGATGAAGGCGGGCGTGTTTGCTTCCAGCGCATCGGCGGCCTTCAGCAGCAGCGCGCGGCGTGTGCTCGGGCCGGTCTCGCTCCAGTTGCGGAAGGCCTCGGCAGCGGCCTCGACGGCCATCAGCGCATCGGCGGGCGAACAGGCCGGCGCGCGTGTGGCCACGCTGCCGTCCAGCGGGTTGCGGCGCTCGAAGGTGGCATTGCGTTCGGCGCTGACCTTCAGGCCGTTGATGAGCATCGACATATCGGACATGTTCTACCTCGTTGGGTTGGGTGGAGCGCGGCGCACGGGAACCGCTCCTGCAGGGTGCCGGATGTGCCGCCTATGGAGGCGGCCGGGGAGCGTTCCCAGGGTCGCACACATGGGAGTTTGCCGCTGCTGCCCCGGCAATGTCCATCGAAGGAATGCGATGAAGACGCTTCGCACGAGCATGCCGGCAGCCCTGGCGCTGAGCGGGGCGCTGGCGGTGGGCGGCGTGATCGGCAACCAGGCCGGCAAGTACGAGAAGCAGGCCGGGCTGCGCATGGTCCGGCTGTCGCGCCGCGTGGTGCCGGCCCGCGTGGTGCCGGCCCGCGTGGTGCCGGGCCGCATCCGCCGCGCTAGGGGTTGCGGCCGCCGCGGCGCCGAGGTAGGCCTCGCGCACCACGGTCGAACGCGCCAGCAGCCTGGCGCTGCCGCTGGCCAGCAGCGCGCCGCGTTCCAGCACGCAGCCGCGGTCGGCGGCGGCCAGCGCCTTCTTGACGTTCTGTTCGACCATCCGCCCCGTGGTGCCGGCGCCGGCGATGCGCCGCGCGGCGGCCAGAAGTTCGTCGACCAGCTTCGGCGCCAAGCCCAGCGACGGCTCGTCCGGCATCAGCAGGCGCGGCGCGCTGACCCTCGCCCGCGCGACGGCCACCATCTGCTGCTCGCCGCCGCTCATCGTGCCGGCGAGTTGCAGTGCGCGCTCGCGCAGCTCGGGGAAGAGCTCGAAAGCGGCTTCGATGCGCTGCGCGCGCCGCCTTCGCCACCAGCCAGCCGCCGAGTTCCAGGTTTTGGGCCACCGTCATCTGCGGGAACAGCTGGCGCCCCTCGGCGACCAGCGCCACGCCGGCGCGCACGATCCGGTGCGCCTCGAGCGGCAGGTCCTCGCCTTCGAGCGTGACGAGGCCGGCGCGCGGGATCAGCCCGGCCAGCGCCTTCAGCAGCGTGGTCTTGCCGGCGCCGTCGGGGCCGATGATGCCCACCAGCTCGCCGGCGCCGAAGCGCACCGTGAGCTCGTGCGCATCGAGCAGCGGCCTCGCCCGGGTTTCAGAGGACGACACGGCGTGCCTTCTCGCGTCCTTCGTCGCGCGCCTTGGCGCCGCTCCAGGCATAACGCCGCGCCTGCCAGCCGTCGCGCAACTCGCCGCACCATTGGCGCAGCAGGGTCCAGCGCAGCGAGGCCAGCCCGCCCGGCAGGTACAGCACCGGCAGGATCAGCAGCAGCCCCAGCGCCATGGCGGCCACGAACTCGCTGCCGAAACAGGGGATCGACAGTGCCCATCCGGTGCGGGCGAAGGGCACCAGCAGGTCGCACGCGAGCAGATGGCGACCGTTCATCGCACCGCCCGAGCGCAACTCGGCGCCGGTCTCAGCGCGGCTTGAAGGGGCCGAGCACGGGCACGCTGAACGGCTTGAAGTCGGCCACGTTGCGCGTGACCACGCTCGAGCCGTGCACCGACGCCGTCGGACGCCGTGCCCATCACCTGCTTGTACAGCGGGAAGGCGGTGCCGACGCCGGCATAGAAGAACTTCGGGTTGAAGCCGATCTCCTTGCTCTGCCGGCTGGCGAGGATGGTGTCCGGCGGATAGGACAGCGAAACGAAGACGTCGGGGTTCTTGTCCTTGATGCCGCGCAGCACCGGGCCCGGATCCTTGACGCCGGCGGGGCAGCTCTTCTCTTCGGCCGGGCTCAGCCTGCTGCCGCTGACCGCCACCTCCAATGCCGCATAGGTTTGCAGGCCGAACAGGTCGTCGGCGTAGACCGTGGCGATGGTCTTCGCGCCGTTGTCCTTCAGCAGTTCGACCAGTGCGTTCATCATCGGCTGGCCGGTTTCGAAGCGGCGGCGCCGGCTTGCGACAATCGCGGCTTCAGGACCGACCCGCGCTCCCACCATGTCCCACACCATCCTGCAATCCGTGCCCGCCGGCCAGCGCGTCGGCATCGCCTTTTCCGGCGGCCTGGACACTTCCGCCGCGGTGCACTGGATGCGCGCCAAGGGGGCAATCCCCTGCGCCTACACCGCCCACCTGGGCCAGCCGGACGAGAGCGACTACGACGAGATCCCGCGCAAGGCGCTGGGCTACGGCGCCGAGATCGCGCGCCTCATCGACTGCCGCGCGTCGCTGGTGGCCGAAGGCATCGCCGCGATCCAGTGCGGCGCCTTCCACGTGTCCACCGGTGGCGCCACCTACTTCAACACCACGCCGCTGGGCCGCGCGGTGACCGGCACCTCGCTGGTGATCGCGATGAAGGAGGACGGCGTCAACATCTGGGGCGACGGCAGCACCTACAAGGGCAACGACATCGAGCGCTTCTACCGCTACGGCCTGCTCGCCAACCCGAACCTGAAGATCTACAAGCCCTGGCTGGACCAGCGCTTCATCGACGAGCTGGGCGGCCGCAAGGAGATGAGCGAGTACCTGATCGCCCACGGCTTCGACTACAAGATGAGCGTCGAGAAGGCGTACAGCACCGACAGCAACATGCTCGGCGCCACGCACGAGGCCAAGGACCTGGAGTTCCTGGACAAAGGCATCGACATCGTCGTGCCGATCATGGGCGTGGCCTTCTGGCGCGACGACGTCGACGTGAAGCGCGAAGTGGTCAGCGTGCGCTTCGAGGACGGCGTGCCGGTGGCGCTGAACGGCCGCAGCTTCGCCGATGCGGTGGCGCTGTTCGACGAGGCCAACCGCATCGGCGGCCGCCACGGCCTGGGCATGTGCGACCAGATCGAGAACCGCATCATCGAAGCCAAGAGCCGCGGCATCTACGAAGCGCCGGGCATGGCGCTGCTGCACATCGCCTACGAACGGCTGGTCACCGGCATCCACAACGAGGACACGATCGAGCAGTACCGCCTCAACGGCCGGCGCCTGGGCCGGCTGCTGTACCAGGGCCGCTGGTTCGACCCGCAGTGCCTGATGCTGCGCGAGACCGCACAGCGCTGGGTGGCGCGCGCCGTCACTGGCGAAGTCACGCTCGAGCTGCGCCGCGGCAACGACTATTCGATCCTCAACACCGAGAGCCCGAACCTGACCTACCAGCCCGAGCGGCTGAGCATGGAAAAGGTCGAAGGCGCGTTCACGCCGGCCGACCGCATCGGCCAGCTGACGATGCGCAACCTCGACATCCAGGACACGCGCGCCAAGCTCGGCATCTACAGCAAGGTGGGGCTGCTGGGCGCCGGCAGCGACGGGGCGATTCCGCTGCTGGGCAAGGCCGATTGAAACAGCGCCGAGTGAACGCTGGCATACTGAACTTGGACCAGTGTGATGACCCATAGAGTGCACCCATGGGAGCGATCGACAACACGCCGCTGCTGACCCGCCATCGCCTCACCGTGGCCGACTACTACCGCATGGGTGAAGCCGGCATCTTCGCGCCCGACGCACGGGTCGAGTTGATCGAAGGGGAGATCATCGACATGGCGCCGATCGGAACAAGGCATGGGTCGGCGGTCAAGCGCATGTTGGCCTTGTTGACTTCAGCGTTGGGCGCACGCGTCATCGTGGCGGTGCAAGACCCGCTGCGCCTGAGCGACCTGTCCGAGCCCGAACCCGACCTGATGCTGCTGAAGCCGCGCGCCGACTTCTATGCCGACGCCCACCCTACCGCCGCCGACGTGCTGCTGCTGATCGAAGTCGCCGACACCAGTGCGCGCTATGACCGCGAGATCAAATTGCCGCTGTACGCGCGGCACGGCGTGCCCGAGGTCTGGATCGTCGATCTCGAGGCGCGACTGTTGCGCTTCTACAGCCAGCCGGTCGGCGACGCCTACGAGCAGGGCTCGACATCGGCTGCGCCTGGCCGCACGCCGATCGCCGCGCTGCCCGGGATCGAGATCGACCTCAGGCAGATGCTGGGCTGAGTTGTCGTCGGCGCGACACCGCGATGCGCGGGTGTCGGAGGATCATGCCGGATTGCCCGAAGGAGACACCCCCATGGACGCATTCATCATCGACGCCTGCCGCACCCCGCGCGGCATCGGCAAGGCCGGCAAGGGCGCGCTGTCCGGCCTGCACCCGCAGCATCTGGGGGCCACGGTGCTGAAGGCCATCGCCGAGCGCAACGGCATAGCCACCGCCGACGTGGCTGACGTCATCTGGGGCACCAGCGCGCAGGTCGGCGCGCAGTCCGGCGACCTGGGGCGCATGGCCGCGCTCGACGCCGGCTACGACATCCGCTCGTCCGGCGTCACGCTCGACCGCTTCTGCGGCTCGGGCATCACCGCGGTGGCCTTTGCCGCGGCGCAGGTGGGCTCGGGCATGGAAGAGCTGGTGGTGGCCGGCGGCACCGAGATGATGTCGATGCCGCGCAGCCGCGGCGACGGCCCGCTGCTGCTGGACAGCGGCAACCTGCGGCTGCGTGCCAAGCACCCGCAGTCGCAGCAGGGCGTGTGCGCCGACGCCATCGCCGGCATGGAAGGCATCACGCGCGCCGACGTCGATGCGCTGGCGCTGGACAGCCAGCGCAAGGCCGCCGCGGCGATCGCCGGCGGGCATTTCGACAAGAGCCTGGTGCCGGTCCATCGCGACGACGGCTCGCTGGCGCTGGGCCACGAGGAGTTCCCGCGCCCCGGCACCACGGCCGAGACGCTGGCCGGGCTGAAGCCGGTGTTCGCGACGATGGCCGACATGGCCATCGACGACCGGGGCAACACCTACGGCAGCCTGATCCGGCAGGTCTATCCGGAGCTGAAGTTCGACCACGTGCACCACGCCGGCAACTCCTCCGGCGTGGTCGACGGCGCGGCAGCGGTGCTGCTGGCCTCGGCCGGCTATGCGAAGAAGCACGGCCTGAAGCCGCGCGCACGCGTCGTCGCCACCGCCAACATCGGCGACTGCCCGACGCTGATGCTCAACGCGCCGGTGCCGGCGGCGCGCAAGGTGCTGGCCAAGGCCGGGCTGACGGTGCAGGACATCGACCTGTGGGAGATCAACGAGGCCTTCGCGGTGGTGGCCGAGAAGTTCATCCGCGACCTGAAGCTGGACCGCGACAAGGTCAACGTCAACGGCGGCGCGATCGCGCTCGGCCACCCGATCGGCGCCACCGGCTCGATCCTCATCGGCACGCTGCTCGACGAGTTGGAGCGTCGCGACCTGAAGCGCGGCCTGGTGACGATGTGCGCCGCCGGCGGCATGGCGCCGGCGATCATCATCGAGCGCGTCTGA